>JGI20283J13201_100072_pt1 | contig 36839 bp, 42 predicted proteins | sample Plalitdecfosmids_FD_13201 | JGI IMG/M metagenome (IMG submission 13201)
TTAATCCCCGAATCGTCCAAGCCATTGTGTCGTCAATGTGTGCCAGATAATCCGCCCAAACGAAGAAAAGATAGGAACGAAGAGCCCCAAAGAATGTGCCAGTACGCCTCCAAGGCCCAAGGAAACGTCTCGCCAATAAGGGGCCTCCGCAACGCGTAAGAATTGGAGGGGACGACCGGTGGAAGTTATATGTACATCTGTACGAATATACACAAGATCATGACTACGTCTTGATGTGTTGCTGAAGCTTGGCGGTATTGCTATCCAAGGCGTCTAGAAGGCAGAGCCGGGGCGCTGGCTCGAGGGGGGGAACATCGGCGACGCCATTGGGGTATCGACTTCCATGATGGTGGATTGCCGGTCAGCGAATTGTGTCTTGCCGTCGACAGGCTGGGCTGGGCCAAGGTGCGAGTTGCGGTAGTATGCCTCGTAAAACTCGCTGAGTCGAGCATCCTGCCCCTGTTGACCCGGTGCAAGCAGGTTGCTTGAGTGGGGACGGCGTTCCGCCTCGTCGTCAGTAGACGCAAGGATCGATGTGTGGCCGGATTCGACTGTCGAGGCGGCAGATGCTGAGCGGCCCGCCTTTTGCTTTTGCAAAACCTGAGTATGCGAGTCCTTCTTTTGCGCTGCCTCCTGATATGCTTGGTATGCTTGGAAAGTGCTTAGCCGGTTGCCACTGCTGTAGATGCTGCTTGCGTCGCTTCCGTCTCGTTCATGGTGTGGCGAGTAGGTTCGTGCCTGTAGTTGGAGTTGGAGAGTGGGTGACGAAGGTTCAGAGTCTTGGAAGAAAGTTAGGGATGGCCCGATATATATCTACTAAATGCTAAAAGTACAACAGACAACGCACCAGGAAATCGCGTTACCTACTCGGCTCGTGGACCTGCACGCGAGGGTAGTCGTACTCGGGCGATGGAGAGCGAGACTCCTTCCGCAAAGCATGGCCAGGGATGGATGGCAGCTTGGCTGTGGGTGGGTTGTGGGGCGAAAGCGGTGTCGGTGATTGACCAGGCGAGTTGTGGTAGGATCCTTGCTGTGACTTGATGGCGTTCGCATCTCCGGAGTGGTGCGATACCATGAGAGCTGGCGCGTATTGCTGACGGTTCAAATCGGCTGGTGACATGGACCGGGGAGATGTGAAACCGTCGCTGTCGCTGTCGGAGCCACCAAAGTCAGGAGAGGTGGTACCACGCGGGTGACCGGGCGAAGGAGGAACTTGAAGAGACATGTCGACAGCGCCGTTGTGGTTGCGTCTCCCACTGAGCTCGGCCTCAGATGGGCGGAGCTTCATGGTAGGCGGTGAAGCTCGTCGTGTGGAGGGTTCTTTGGTGGCGTTGAGGTTCAGGCTGAGCATGCTGTTGTTGTTGGACTGTCCCTTCATGAGCGGCGAGTTGACGCTCCCTCCGACCAAGGTGCTGGTGCTCATTGTTGGGTTATCGCCCATGACAGATCCTGCTCTTGAGGTAGGTCGCGACTGAGCGACTCCGGCGTAGAATCCGGCCTCGATGGCGCGAATACCAAACAGATCACCCTCATCCTTCTCGCGTTGGTTCAGTTCAACAGTGTCCTCCTTGGGTCCAGCCTCTAGCTCGGTTTGCTTCGCTTTCTTCAACCTTGCTATTGTTAGTTCACGTCAAGATGGTGTCAATATTGGTACTTACTTCTGACGGTTGTACAACACCTTGATGAATCCACCGAGGATAGTAATGACCAACAGTGACAAGAAGACAACACTGTGCAGTGTCAGTCGTTGTAACACTCTATATCGTCCTAATGACTTACATGTACTTGTATGCCAACTGCAAGTCGCCAAACCAGTTCGACATTATGATTAATACCTCGCGATGGCGGATAGTGCTCTTGGATTATGAATGTATTTTGCTGATATCCTCGTAGGCGGTACACTGGATGTATAGGCTAAACCGATTACTGTCGATCCAAGTAGTGTCTATCGTCGCATAGGTAGCGAAATGAGTGTCGGGTAAAAGCCGTGGGAATCCAAATAAGGAAGGCGCAATGCAGGACGATGCTCGGAACGAGAGGACGTGTATACAAGATACACAAGAAAGAGTGACTGGGGTTGCAAGTCCTTGGAAGAGCGATGCAAAGACGAGCAGAGCTACGGGGGGATAAAGAGTAAAAGAGCGTAGCTTCAGAGGCGCGCGCTGACTGCCTCAGTAGTTTGGCGCTATCTACACGACGTCGGCACGCATGGTTGAGATCTAAAAGCGGAGGCGACAGCCTAGGTCCTCATGCCCGCTCGTGAAGCGAGCGTCGAGGCCAATCAAAGCAAGCACGGTGCCCTAAACGGAAAGCGATTCAGGTGCGCTAACGGATTTAGTTGAGGGTTTGTTTGAAGGCGTTGTGACCCGGCATGTCCATGCAGAGCCAGCCCTGCCCTCGTGTCAGTGCCCTCCGAAGATTCGGAAAAGCTCTTAAGCTCTTGTTCGATGTCAGTCTGGGCGCTCGTACAGCGTAATGACGAGTCTCTCCACTGGCATTGATCCATCTGGTGGTGTTCTGTGTGCAAAGTAGAGGGCGTGACGCTGATGATGCCATGGCAATAGGAGCGGCAGTGACGGCAACCGAGCAGTCAGAGCCTGTGATGGCACAGCTGTGGCGCATCAGGCGTGGAGCCATGTCGTGTTGACGGTTCACCTAAGCATGATTCGCTTCTCGTCCCGTCGTGCCCCTGACGGCGAGTTGGGATAGCGAGAGGAACAGGCATGGCGGCTGTTCAGGCGGCCTATTCGGTCCCACTTGGATGAGCTTGGCAGGGGAACAGGACTCCAAGTTGGACCTGGCGCCTGCGGAACTGGCCACTGCAGATGCTTTTTTCAGCACAACGTGCCCGACACCCACGCAGGGCATCCTTTTCTCGCGTTCTCGCCATGCGATGCCCATCTCCCGGAGTGCCTCCGCTTACTGCAATCTCCCGGGAACTCGGCAACAACTGTAGCATCGATTATCGATCTCGAACCTCCACTTCGAGTCGATCAGCATGTTCTGTGTAACGGTCACAGTCAAGATCTCAAACACCAAGGCGCGTGTTAAGAACGCAAGCGATGCAGCAAGTGCAGGGCGCAGCTGCAGTCGATCGCACGCTTGCTCTGAAAGATGCGTGACAGGAGTAAGACTTGTCGCACCAGGATGCAATGGGCCAATATCCGTTGAAACGAAACGTTGGCTATCCGCTTCTGACTCCTCCAGCGGCGCGGTAGCTTCTGTCACGACCGATGCATGCAGAGGAACAGAACCCTGTCCCGCGGTGTATAGCGAGTACGATGTGCCTTAGCACGCGGTTGCCGACTTCCGGACAGCGCGCTGCCTTCGGCTTCCGATGGCAGTAGACAACGACCAACAAATAGAGCACATGCATGAGAATGAGCAGACTGACAATGCCGTCATTCTCCGGCGTCAGAGGAATGAGATGCCCTCAGCATTGCCTGGAAATACGACGACCGTTGGCGGAAAGAGGGTCAGGCATTAGCTTGGCGGGACCTGGAGTTGAGCGGTTCCACTATTGCCAGTCCACCTCGTACTTTTTTTTTCGCGCCGGCGGCGCCGCCTATGCCTATAGTATGAGCCTCAGGGACAAAACCTCATCTCACCCTGTTATGCGAAAAGGAGTAGGATGCCAAGCTGGAAATTGCATCCTCTGCACATGTCGCCAGTGGGTTCGACATGACCAATCGTGGGTGCCTGGCAAACGCTCCGTCGCGCTATCGATTGTAACTTCCAGTCCGGGGCGCCATCACTCGGACAGCCAAGTGTGGTGGTGTCATAGAGAACTTAGGTCCCACGGACGGGACGTAGGTCATCACCCAAGGTTCCGCTCCGTCTTGTTGTAAACAGTGCCAAGATCCCCTACTTGCCTGTGTCCCCTGAACCGCACGATGACTTCTTTTGCGTCGCGTGTCCTCAGTGTTGAGGTCTGGAAAATGCGCCTCCAATGTGACCCCCTGATTCGCGCGAGCGCCAAGCTTCGGCTCATTTATGTAGCGATGCAGAGAGACTGTCTACTTCAATACCTCAATCTCAACGCCCAGTGGCCGCGCAATATCTTCGCGGAGAATGTCCAATAGACCGTTATGAACAAAGTCACAGAAACAGCATCTCAAGCACGGCCGACGGAGTATAGAAAGAAGTTCCGAATGGTAGGAGCGAGTCAAACCATGGGGATGCCATGCGCACAGCTATCGAGTATTCGAGGTGGGAGGTCTTGGCAGCTCGCGATGTATGGCGTCATACGCACCCTGTCTAGTGGCTACCCTTGTCAAGGGCGCCCCTCACACACTTTCCATCCTACTTGACACGAGTCCGCCGGCGAAGCTGGATTGCACAACAACCTACAGCTACGATGCTCTCGTCTCTTCAGACTTCTGATAATTCCAAAGTCGTCAAGACTGAGCCACTTGACAACAAAGACGCCAAGTGGGCGACACTCAAAAAGTAAGTATTCGGCGGTTTTGGGCGCCTCAAGCCATTCTCAAATGTTACCAATACATCTCAGTCTATGGTATTCACAACGAAATCACACCGGAGCCTCGCCGGATCTTTACATCATACATTAGCCAACACATTGCTGACAATTTCAAGAATCACCTACACTGACCCAAAAGGTGTTGAGCGCACATGGGAATCCGGAGAACGTCTCACCCGACCACCGGGATCCGATATCGACGGCGTAGGCGTTGCAGCCATCCTCCAGGACCCAGCGAAACCCAATGATGAGCCTCGAATTCTGCTGCAAAAGCAATGGCGTGCGCCCGTTGATGCGACCGTCATAGAAGTTCCGGCTGGCTTGATGGATCCGGATGAGACTGCAGAGTCCTGCGCCATCCGTGAGCTCAAGGAGGAAACGGGCTACGTCGGAGAACTCGTCCCAGATAAGACTGTAAGAAATCCATTCATCTGCCATGCAAGCATACGCTGATAACATGTCTCCCATTCTAGTTTCGGGTTACTCCAATCATGTTTAATGGTAAGTAGGGCTCGGAAATGGCGCTTGCGACGTCATCAGTATGCCGCTCCTGAATCTTTTCTTTTGCATCCGGAAAGCTTCTGCGTGATGATGCCACACAGGCAACGGCCGTGCACATTCGACATACAAGCGCTACGCATACATTTCATCATACGCACACTAATCTCCATCCAGATCCAGGGTTCTGCAACACCAACCTCAGGATGATTCACGTCACAGTGGACATGTCTCGCCCGGAGAACCAGAACCCACAGCCGGAGCTTGAAGAGAACGAGTTCATCGAAACCTTCTCTGTCCCGCTGAAAGATCTATGGGATGAATGTATCAAATTCGCGGAACAAGGATACGTTATTGACGCAAGAGTCGGCTCACTGGCGGAGGGCATAGAATTCGCTAAGCGATGGAAGTTGACATGACTAGCCGACAAGCCTGCGAGGCACTCTCGTTTATCAGGTACCACTTCATAGGCATCTGTCAAAGAGCTGCTAGACTGCTACAGAATCTGCCGCGTATTCCTCGTGTACCAAAATGTTCTCACCACATAGGCCACAGACGACATCTGTCGAGACCTCATCAATCGAAATCAGTGTTGGTTGCAGCACCCTCCCACTCGTCCAACAGCTTCAAGGTGCTCTCGCACTTCTCCCTAATCACTTGATGCGCATCTTCTCCTAATACCACTCTTATCGGTATCTCTTTCCCTTCAGCACACCCGCTCATAGTCAACACATCGACTATAACCCGACAAGCTTTCGCAGTGTCCCCTCTCTGGGTGCCATGTTTCCCTTCCAGCCATTTCCTCAGCTCTCCCACGTCGCCATCCTCATACACATCGATATGCTTCTCGCTCTGCACTTGCACTCCCTCTGCAAGAACAGCGGTACGATAGTAGCCTGGCTCAACGACGGTAACGGAGATACCCAGTGGAGCGAGCTCTGCGCGCAGTCCTTCCGTGATGCCCGATACAGCCCATTTCGTTCCCGCGTATAGAGCGTAGCCCGCGCCGCCCTGCCAAGATACCACCGATCCAAAGTTCGAAATGGTTCGATGGCCAGATGTGGCACGTAGGTGGGGTAGGAAGGCTTTGACGACGTTGAGGGTACCGAGCACGTTCGTGGTAAAAGTTTTGAGATCCTGTTCCGGGCTAGATGGTGTCAGTAGGTCTACTGGCGTGGAGGTCAAGCTCAACGAGACACCTACGAGGTTTCTTCTACAGCGCCTACGAGCACGTAGCCTGCAACATTGGCAAGATGGGTGATGTATCCATATGTGTCGTTGGCTTCTTTTGCTACCCTCTCAAGCTCCTCCAACGGGGATGTGACATCCAAAACCACGGTATCGGCGCCTGCTTCTTTGAGTTCGGCGATGCGCGAGAGACTTCTAGCGCTGGCAATGACTCTGTGGCCTCTCGCCAGAGCTTCGAGGGCCATGCATTTACCGAAACCGCTTGAAGCTGCGGTGATGAACCAGACTGGGGTTGGAACGCCCATGTTGGAGTAATTCGCTTTTGCGACGGTTGGGACGGAATTGGGACGAGAGGCGTCAAAGGATGAGAAGTACGCTGTTCAGTGCAGGTTCGACGGACGGCCTTTAAACAGCCTCATCGTTCGGCAGCCCCTGCACATGAAAGCTGTCATCGGTAAGAGCGACGCACACATTCTCGTCCAAGATTACGCATCATGCCCGCGGAGCGCCATCATCCATAGAACAGCCTTCCATGTGCCCACCAGCTGTTTGTTAAATGCTTGCAGGCGGTTGGGTAGAGTTCGCGTGGGTGCTTGCCTTGCATATGCACAGCTGACGGAAGCAAACGGAATACCAATCTAGGAAGCTGGAAAGCCGAACGAGTAAGAGGAAAAACGATCTTGTCAACGATTGGTCGGCTCATAGAACGGTGGCGCGCATCCCTGTACCAATGCAGCCTTGCAATAAACACGGATCTATCCTAAGACTGAATCTGACAACACCGCTCGTGGATGCGATAGCCAGATTTCCCACGGAGAGCCCAGATAACTTTCGATTAGGGCGAAGATATAACGTCCAGCATCGCCGACTTGCCATAAATGTCTGCCGAAGTGTAGTAAGATGGCGTAGTAAGCAAGCACTACCAAAGCTACAGGCTGCTTCGCATCCAAGAGTCTGTTGAACCTTGGGGGAACCAGCATGGTCCACTCGCAGATCATTTGATACCGACTGATCGGCGAGTGCTCGTCGCTCTGCACGGCATCGAGCCCGACTTGAAGGTAGCGCACTGCAGTTCGGCATGCGTGCCTTTCCTCTTTGCTCATGTCGTCAGTGTGGTCGATGAGATTGCTAACAGACGAACAATCGTCGCCCTTTGGGAGCCGAGAAGTGAAGGTTCTACTCAATGAAAGTATCGGTTCGAGCTCCGACTTCATGAGTAGCGGCCACGCGGATGTAGCAATCGTGTAGATACCTCTATGCATGTCTATACATTGCACGTAGTGTGTGATGAATCCGTCGATACCGGTCGAAGGACGTAACGCAAGGGTGTCCGCCAGTAGGTGCTGACCCAGCATTGAAGAGAAAAGCAGTATCGGTACACAGTTGGATTGGTCCACATCCACTCTGGCAGAATTAAATAGCGAAACAGCGCGTGTCTGTAAAGCCACAGATTGGTGACGAAAGTAGGCTGAGCGTTCTGGATTGACATGTGCCAGATGGCAGGCGGAGAAAGCGAGGATCTGATGCATGAGGTATGGCGCCTGCAGAGCCGTCTCGAAACCGAGAGCGATACCAGAACGATGGAACTTCTCAAAGCCGACAGCAAAATTGTACATTTCTTCGTTCAGCATAGCGTGCAGGAGGAGCTCCATGTGACCAACGTTGACGTGATCTTCATAGTACGCTTGGCTACCAGTTGTCGATGGGGTATCTGCTGTGCGACCGTCACAGAGCGCAAAACTTGTCGGAGAGTTATCGTTGGGTGTAACTGAAGCACTCAAGTCAAACTGAAACCCTGGGCTTACGGATCGAGGGTGTGCATCTGGGGCTGAGTTGGATGTGAAGCTGCACGCGCGCTCTGAAACGGTGCATAGCCGACATCGAGGGCGATTTTCGTCGCACTAACAAGCATCAGGTTACCAATAGCTTTAAGAGAGCTTTGAGTCCAAAGCTTACCTTGACATGCCGTCTTTTGCTATATGGAAGTGTCAGTCAGATGAGAGGATAGGAAGGATATTGTAAGACCAGGGGGTAAAGGACGCACCATTCCAGGCACCCGCCTTTGGACTTCCTGTGACTGCGCCGAAGCATGTTGGCTTCATGACTGTGAGTGATCAGGTAACACGCGTATTACATACGTGCAGACATCAGAAGCATGGACGAGCAACGGCGCTTGGCGGAGAAGGGGGCCTGATCTCTCGGGCAAGGCCTCCTGACTAGCGCCATCCTTCGCTGACGTAACACGCGTGTAAACCTGTTTGGGTCAAGCGCCAGCCTCTCCTCTCACCCATTCCGCCAACCCATTGATAATACCCTGCGCTTCAACGAACTGTTTTAGTACATTCTCATTACAACAAAGACTTGCACAGACGTAAAGACAGCAGCAACTCGCAAGCTCTACTCATTTCGGTCGGCCACTTCCATCCATGCCATGCGGCTATACATCGATTGCTGCACAGTTTTGCCCTGTGAGTATCTGAGCGTTATGGCTAGCAGAAGGCAGGCTCTTGGCGCTTCGCAAGGCAGGAGCAAGACAATATGATCTTCTGGGTGCACGTAAAAGTTCCCTACAAGTAGTCTCCAACTGCTTTGCTTGTGCTGCCTTCTCACTCACAATTCCTCTTCCATTCCGAAACAAACTTCGTGTTGCCTGTCTCTGCAGTGCCATTGTTTGAAGCATCGTCACACCTTCGCACGCTCTCGCTCAATACGTCGTCGAGAATGCCGGCGCTTGAAACCTACAAAGGCGCCTACCTTTGGAAATACGTGCCCAACTTTGCAGCAGCCATTACGTTTGGGATTCTTTTCCTCGTTTTGACTCTAGCACATACCTATAAAGCGTACAAACATCGGACATGGTACGCTATACCATTCATTACCGGTGGCTTCTGTACGTATTCCTTGACTCTGGTCTGACTGGCATGCGTACGTTGGTAGACTGACATATCCAGCTGAGCCCATGGGTTATGCGTGTCGCGCAATAGCAACCCATCATACAGGCGCTCTAGTCCCCTTCCTTCTACAAGCGATCTTCCTCCTTCTTCCACCGTGTCTGTTTGCAGGCACACTGTACATGGTTTACTCGCGCGTAGTGCGAGCCACGCATGGCGAACGCTTCTCCTATGTGTCACCTCGATGGTGCACTCGAATCTTCATCGCAGGCGACCTACTCTGTCTCAACATACAATCAACTGGAGCGGGGTTCCTTCCCAAGCCGAAATTGGTAAACGCTGGAAATGGTGTTATCGTCACAGGCTTAGGTTTACAAGTTCTCATCTTTGCCGGATTCATGTGGTGCTGCGTTCTTTTCCACCGCAAGTTCTCACTCCACCTCCGCAACACTGGCCAAACTGTCGATGTACCTTGGGAAAGTGTGCTCTGGATGCTATATGGGACTTCCGTTCTCATCTCAATACGAAACATCTTCCGCCTAGTCGAATTCATCGCTGGACACGACGGCTACCTAAACTCGAACGAGTGGCCAGTATACGTATTCGATGGCGTCTTGATGCTCCTCGTTATGATCAGCTTTTACATCTGGTACCCGCCACAGCTACAGCTCGAGGAGATTGGTACAGAGAGTATGATTGAGCTCACGAGCGAGGATAACAATGTGCCACAAAACGAGCCGTCCAGAAAGTAGCCTGGATGTTGCGATACCAACAATCGACGAACTTGTAGCCATACTGTAGCCTTCTATACTACAGTCTCTTTCAGATCAAACATAACGGGTTTCGTCTCCGCAAACTCCTTCCTTTGATCCAGTTCCTCAAACCACTTCGCCAGTACCTCGTACTTGCTCTTCCATCCAGGGCTCATGCTTCCAAAATCGATAAACCCTACTGTACACACCACTGCAATATCAGCAATCGTCATCTCGTCACCAACGAGATATGCCTTCTCTTGCTCTCTTATACTCCGGATCATTTCATCGAAAGCCTGCATTGCGCCACTGATTTTCCGCTTCTGTCGATCGAGCCAAAGCTGCGACTGCTTGTCTTTCTCTCGGCGAGCTTCAAACCGGGCTATCACAATGGCGTCCATGCAACCCACGCTCAATACAACGATTTGTCGGATTTGTAGATCCAAGTCCATGTCGCCGGTGATTAGCTTCGGGCCCCTGTCTGCATACTTGCGCACAATGTATTCTTGGATGTGCGCGCTATCGTAGACTGGCGGTCGGCCGTCAGGGAGAAGCAGGATGGGCAGTTTCTCCAATGGGTTGTATTTGGGTGTTTCTGTTGCGCTTTGCCATGGTATCTCATTCCTGAGCTTGAAGGGTATGCCTTTTAGAGTGAGCGCGATGCGGTTCATGCGTGCGAATGGCGATGGTGTTGCTGATATGAGGGTCAGTGGCGACGTTTCTGCGGTGGAGCTGGACATCGTCGCTGGGCTTGATTTCGTAATTCTATGTTTTCAAAGGTTGCAGAGCATGCGGGCTGATGTTGATGTATGAACGCGGATTACGGGGTCGTGATGGGGTATGTATAATGTACTTGTCTAGGCGGAGATAAGCCCGCGTCCCTACGTCATTGCTTCGCAGTGATATTTGAAATAGTTCAGTTCCTGTTGTCCGAAGGATCGTCGTTCGTGAACATGATGGCAGTTGTCTGCAAGGACTTCAGCTTACCCATTGGTCAACCGCTTTACAACCTTCATGCCCCATCCCGTTATCCCCCCTTCACCGTCTCTCCTACTATCTCCAACATCTCTCGCATCCATACGCCTAGCTCTCTGCACACTATCCACCAGGGCTCTAATAACATCTTCTACCTCCCCGCGCTCATTGGAACTAATCTCGAAATGCCGGAAACCCTGACTTGCAGCCCATTGTTCCGCCATGTCCTTTTTCACCTGCCTCTTTGATGCATCCTCATCGACCATGTCCTTCTTATTCCCCACTACTACACAACCGAACCTCTTCTTCACTCCTTGCATCCTCCCTTCTGTGCCGTCTTTGGTAAATATGGTGTTGCGACAGTGGTAGATGTGTGGATACGTGTATTTGATGAGTTCATCCCAAGACCATTGGGCAGTGATGTCGTATATCAGAACGACGCCATCAGCACCCCCAATGTATTCATTCAAGACACGGCGATATGAGGGAGATATGGAGCCCTGGAGATCTATATCCATGAAAGAAAAGCTCCAGTTGTCATCAGCGTGCGAAATGGTCCTTGCAAGTAGTTCGGAGTCGACAGCGCTGTGGCGAATAAAGTGTTTCCCTTCGAGGAACTAGAGCCAGTGTCAATACTGATGCTACTGGAGGAGAAACGACAATGGGTAATGTTGACAGGACGGTCGCATACCATGTCAATGAAGCATGTTTTGCCTGATTGGGCCTCACCTAAGACGACCACCTTGAGCGGGTTTGGTTCTTTGGAAAACAACATGATGAGACCTGAAGCAAAAAAGGAACATGCGATGTTGCCCAAGTGTGTTGGACTGATATCGCGCTGATTGTCAAGGCGTGAATCCTTCGCGACTGCCTGGTCAGGTAGCGCTAAGCTTCGAAAGGATACAAGCGGCACGTATGCCCAGAACCACGGCGCACCACCTGCATCGAAATGGGCGCGCTTTCAACGCAGCGACTGCTCTATTTCACTGCCTAGATGCTTTGCCACGAAATGGGATGCAGACACGCGTGGATTACACGTGTGTAGCTAAAGTAGCGGCCCACGCTCCCGCCAAGTCCGCGTGCCGGCAGTCCGGGATCGACGCTGGGGTCAGCCAGCAAGGCTAGATGGGCTCGACAAACGCGAAACAGCAGCGGCGTTCTTATGGAGGCTCCTCGCCCGCCTGATCATGCCTCGATGACTTCCTGGCACCCTCTACTGTATAATTGCCCCGACCCTGCCTCTAGAATTCTCGACCGCCACGACAGGAAGGACCTGCGCAAGAAACACCAAGCGCAAATGACCGCTCGGCCATAATAAAAAGGACTGGCATAACGCTGTCACTGCTTTCGCATTCTACGTCGTCGTATACAGTGCCTGTTTTCCTCGCTGTGAAGACTATCTTGAGACACGACGGCAGTGCGAGATTTTCCCCTTCGACCAAAACATCGCGATGACGTCGTACCGTGATCACCCCTATGCGCATGCGCAAAACCGCCCGCGACCCCTCATCGAGCAGATACCAGACTACCGCGACGACCTTGACGTATCCGACGAAGAAGAAGGCTTCTACGCACGCGACGACGATTTCCTGATTCCGCCAAAGTTCCAGGCGGCGATCGCACGCACAACCGACCGAATCCCCCGGAGGATAAAGCGCCACAGTGTCACGTATCTCGTAATCGCGGTTCTCTTTTTGATAAGTTGGTGGACATACTTTGGGCCTAGACACACAGCATACAGAACGGAGTTGCATCTCATGGACAACGCACCAACGATGAGCTACGGCAGCAATGTCCGGCCAGAGTTCAAGGGCATGATCCAGGTCAGCGACATGGACGAGCAGCATCTGCCTAAGAAGCACAGCAGACTCGTCTTCATCGGCGATGTCCATGGCTGCAGAAAGGAACTAGAGCATCTCCTCAAGAAGATCGACTTCAACCACAAGCACGACCACCTCGTCATGACCGGCGACATGATAGCCAAGGGCCCAGACTCGCCAGGCGTCATCAAGCTCGCCCAAAAGATCGGCGCTTCCTGCGTGCGCGGAAACTGGGAAGACAAGCTCCTGCTCTCCATCGCCGACGCGCAAGATCGTCACGTCCTCAAATTCACTCCCGACGACTCCCCCGACGCAAACATCGACTTTGTAGACGAAGTCAGCCAATCGCACGGCGACTACAAGCTACGCAAGCTAGCGAAGCAATTCACCAAAAAAGAAATCGAATACCTCCGACAATGCCCCGTCATCCTCCGCGTCGGCACCGTCCCGACGTTAGTCAACCTCGTAACCGTACACGCCGGCCTTGTTCCCGACACCCCGCTCGAACACCAAGACCCCTTCCACGTTATGAACATGCGGACTATCGATCTTAAGACGAGAATACCGAGTAGCAAACATGCGGGCACGCCTTGGGAGAAGTTCTGGAATCATCGCCAGGAGAAGCTGAAGCAGGAGGATAGGGCGACGGTGGTTTACGGACACAACAGGAAGAAGGGCCTCAATATACATGAGTATTCTTATGGTCTGGATACGGGGTGTGTTAGTGGGGGCAAGCTGACGGCGCTTGTTGTTGATGGAGACGGCAAGACGGAGTTGGTGCATGTCAAATGCGGTAAGGAGAGCGGGTATGCTAGTGATTAAGGGACCATGGTCTCTAGGATTGGATATCTGGGCGTTTGGGAACTATAGAACACTCATTGGGCATTGTAGGAGTTGGTGTCGGATGCACCGTTGCCTATACATACTTCTGTCGGCTTAGCGTTAGCATAGCGTTGTTGTAATATCACGTTAGATTGTTCTCATTTTTCAATAAAGTCTTACGAAACATCAGAGTCATGGGTTGAGGAACACTCAAAGCAGCCGAGTAGATTGGTACATGCATCATACGATTCTCTGCGAAGGAAGTTCTCGTCAAGCCAGCGAGCGGAGACGTTTATTATTAAAGACTTGTACATGCTGTTGTCCATGGTAGATGAGCGCGTCGCTAGTCCAGACAGCGTAACTAGAACACCACATCTACGAAGCTCAGGCTCGTGGCACTAACGCCGATACGTGCAGATCTGACTGCACGGAGCTGAACACCCTGAAGTGTGACCATCAGAACGTTTCTCTCGCCCAAAGTACAACTCAACGCCTCCTACAGGACGGATACGAAGCACCCGTGTCACGGTAGCTAGAACTGAAGTCCTACTCCTCCATTTCCACATCCTCAACCTTCATCACCGGAGCGCCCCTGTCATCACTCCCGCCCTGTACATGTTTCAGAACAGGAACGTAAGAAGTCATCCCATCACCCATCCCATATGCAGCGAACTGTGTAGGTTGAGTCGTCGCCGCACCAATCCTCTGGAAGTCTGGAAACGCCTCACGCTCGCCGCTATCGTAAGTGGGCCGGCGACCTTGCATGCCAGGGTGATGAGTCGGGAACTGGTACTGCTGCATGCGGTTTCGCGAATCGTTTAGCACGGTGGGTTCTCGGACTGCTTCCAGACGGTCCATGAACGCGTTGCGCTGGACAGTTGGGCCACGTTGGATGCCGGGATGGGGGTTTGCAGTTGAATGACCAACGAAGGGGAAGGGATGAACACCACGACCAGTAGCCTGTGGGTGACTGCTCTGCATCGATGCATTGTTGCGCTTGATCATATCACCGAGCATCTGGTTCTGCATAGCCAACTCCGTCTTCTGGCGCTGGTTCTCAGATGTCAAGTTGTTGACCTGATTGCGCAATTCCATCATCTTACTCTCAACAATGCGGTTCCAGTTCGCAATGGTGCCGGCGTTCTGGAAGATCGGGGTCTCGCCGTCAACGATGTCGATATTGTCTTCCGAAACCTGCGAGCCAGTTGGCGATAGCGGAGTTTCAATCCTGTTCCGACCATGCTCGATCATGGTTACGAGGCGGGACTTGGCTTTCATGATCATGATGGTGTCCATATCTCGGAGCTTGATTTCGGGACGCTCGGGATCATGAACATCGCTGAAGATCATATCGTAGTCGATCTTGATGTAACGTGCTCCCATGTCATCATTCGGGCCACCTAGCGCGTATTGGTATATGAAGACCCAGTCTATGCCGTACTGTTTGCCTCGCTGTTGACAATAGTATTCCAAACGAGGGCCAAACTTCTGCGACGCGCGGATCGTGAGGATGGAGAAGATGGGAGTGCCATTGATGTCGTATGTATTGCTATGAATACGAAGTGTCATTACGGGATCGTTCTCGTCTGCTACGGGTAGAGCAGAACGTTGTAAAGCAATCTAAACTTGTCAGTGACTAGATGTTAGAGTCGGGAAAGAATCTCACTTACTGGCTGTGTGAGCTCCCCAGCTACCGGTCCCTTCGTAGTCGGAGCAGCCGTATTCATCCCTTGAAGCTGCCCTTGTGTCGGCAAGTGCAAGTCGGCGGCTGGCTGGGCCGACGTCTGACGAGAAGGCATGCGAGATCCAGGCGCGCTTGCAAGGAACTCGTTGGGCCGAATGTTACGACGAGTAGCTTCCTCATACACCTTGAAGTTGGCGGATTGGATGGGTCGGAAGCGCGTCAAACGAGACTCAGGGGAATGCACATGGTTGAACTGGGTGCGATGTTCGTCCGGTGCCTGTGGAGCTGGACGAGTCGGTATAGGCATACGCACTCCGTTGTTGTGTCGAGTTGCCATGGCTGCGATACGTCTCTGTTGCGCATTCAACTTCTTGAGCAACTCATCACCATCTATCGCAGATTGATTCAAGACCTCTCCATTCCGCCCCACAATATATGTCATAAGACCAGAACTATTGTGGATGTGTGGCCAGCGAGCTAGAGCTTGCTGCGGAGTCATGACATCGCGACCATTGTATTGTTGGCCGGGTATCAAGGGTGGTATGGGAACCTGCTGCTGCGGAACTGGGTATCCTCGGGCTTGATCTCGCTGTACGTGCTGGGACATGAGTGTCGACTGTGGGGGTAGTGTAGTTGAAATGTGATCGCGCGATTGTAGGTGAGTTGATGATCTCAAGCCGATAACTGGAGCTGTTGTCATTAGCAGTCATTCAAAATATGGAGGTTTTGGAGGCCACGTACTGTTTTCTTTGATATCCATATGGTACTGGGGCGACCCCTCAAGGTCAGACTGCGATGCAAACGGAGGATACAAACGGCCAGCTTCCTGACTTGGTCCAGTGGCTGTAGTCTTCTCTTTCTTGGCAACAGCAGTTGCACGCTTGGCAACAGGCTTGGACTTTGGACTCGCACCTGGTGAGTCAGTGGCTTTGCGCTTTCCTTTGTCGCGCTGGACGACTGTGCCAGCGCGGCTAGATCTAGGAGCTAATTTGTACGGCTGTGTGGGTGTATCTGTGAGCAACTCTGGGTTGCAGTCGGACACTTGTTCTTTGTGCTTGGTACATGCAAGTCCCTGCTGCAGGCAATGTTTACAGGCGTCGTCGGTATAATAGGCATCGCATGTAGACTCGTGGGCCTTGCAACACTCGTCGCAAATTTTCCAACATGAGTCTTTGATGTGTCGCTGATTCAAAATTAGCAGTGTTTATCTGAAGAATGTGTTCGGACGACGAACCTCTATAGAGTACTTCTTGGACATCTGGGCATCGCACCGTGGACAGGCAAAGACGCTGTCACTCGTGCTAGCCCCGAGGCGCCTCTTTGCACATTTGGATCTGGTATCCCTTATATGGCGCTACAATTAGGTCAGTAGGTGAAGATAGAACACAGGCTTCTGATACGTACTTTGAGCTTCTGTTCGCTAACATATGCCTCGCCACAGTACTGGCATGCGTATGGCTTCTTGGCGTCTGAACTTTCGTCCGCAGACTCTTCGCCGTCATCATTTTTGAGCGCTTCGACGCGTCCATCGTTGCCTCGCATCGCGCTGCTCACTTCTAGAGAGGGAGTTTCGGGAAGTTCTGATAAAGGCGAGCTGTCTGCCACTGGGGACATGCTAGATGGCTGAGTCTGCGCCGCACTATATATTGTAAGCATTGATTTCAAAGGGATCGCTCGTGAATACATACTCGCACTGATATGGATCGCTATCCTGACTCCGCTCCATAGTGAACTGGTCTCAGGGCAGATTATGAGTCGAAAGAGTGAGAGAAACCGTTCAAGCCAGAGGAGACGATATGCTCTTTATAGCAGCAGAGATATGAAGGACGTGCAGAGAAAGTAGAAGATTCGAATCATCTGACTCAGGCGCGGAAGAGTGAAGAAGTTCAGCAGCGCGTGTGATCGACGAAAGACTTTCGTTATAGGCACCGGTGAGCAGTGAGGGCTGATGAAAAGCCTTCAAAAAGACCCTGAAAGAAACTTGCAAACGCTCACCACCCCTATTAATGTTGCCTGGAGCAGCCAAAGACCGTCCAGAACCGTCGGTGCGTTCAGTCAGCGAGAGCCTTCCTTGGAGCGATGACGCAACTGATGGTCCGCGCGTCAAAACAGAGAAGGTCAAATGGCGTGTTCCGGTCGCGAACACCTTGTAGAGTCCGTAACATATTCGTGAAAAAGAAAGATCGTATAGTCTCGTAGCCGGTCACTGTCTGCTGGCCTTGATCCAACAGAGCACTTCTCTGTCATGATCGATATGCGAACTGTGAAGATGCGTCGTGGATGCTAGATATCATTTGTATCGGTAGGAAGATGAAGCGCGTTCTGACCGGATTCTCAAAATTGTGATATAAAACTGCTCAATCCCACAGGAACGCATACGAGTACACACCAGGCTGGGAGAAGCACGAGCGAAGGTGGAATAGTCTGGCACAGAAAGGCCGGAATAGGTGACTAAGAGAACCAAAGGGTTCTGGGGCTGCTGAAAATAGCTCTGAACATACTGTAGTTCATCGGCTTGGTCTTCTTGTTTGTGAAAATGATGAATGTGCTGAGATGATAGCCGACATGAACTGCCATGGCAAAACAAAAGAGGTGAATTGAGATGGAGATTGACTACCGGATCAGCAAAAGCGCGTCGATATTTTTGTCCTGTAGGATGCGTTCATGGCGTGTACAACTTGGTGGTGGTGGTGTGGTGAGGTGAGGTGAAGAGGGCACACTTCCCGAGGTCTGGTTGACGCGAGAGATGACGCGCCATGGACCCACTCTTGGCAGCGTTTCTACCCGCGGGGAGCAGCCGTGCCTAAGCTTCTAAGAACTCCAAGAGAATGCTGTCGTGAACAGCGTAAGTGTTGTATGTTACGGTTTTTCACATTACCACCTGGACATGCAGGCTATGGGATGTTTCTTGGCTCTGTTTGATCAGCCCGCTCTTGGCTGATCAGGCAGCTCATCATGCAGCAGCTACCTAGGCACCGTACCCGTGATTTATCTGCGGACACTCTTTCGCTACACTCATCTTGTTTGAAAGATCTATAGATCTTCTCCCTGGCTCGATCGCGATGGAGGCTTCAGGTAAATTGATGAACTTTCACGACTGGATAATCACCTGACTTACCCAGGTACATAGTATCTCAACGCCCCAACAACCGCGAGATCCGCGTCTTGGATCTACTACCGGGCTATCCCGACGAAACAATCGAGTGCCATATCCGAAACATTAGCGTCGACGGAAATGCGCAATACGAAGCGCTATCATATGTTTGGGGTGATGCTATCGAGAAAACAGGTCTTCAAGTATCAGGAAGCCCTATCAACATCTTGCCAAACCTCCACGACGCTCTTCGACGTCTACGTTATCCAGACCAAACTCGCACACTGTGGGTTGACCAGATATGCATCAACCAGTGGGATATGGAAGAGAAGGCCAGCCAGGTTGCCTTGATGCGAGAAATCTACAGTAAATGCGCACATTGCATCCTATGGCTAGGTGAGATTCAATATGCCGAACATGGCATAGATGAGGCGGACACACACGCAGTATTTGAGTTCTTCGAAGCCGTGGCCAACAGACCAGCAATTAGAAACACATCAGCAGGAGAGGCCCACGACTTGTCTAGTAAAGACGTTGACAACGAGGATGGCCTCCCTACGCTTTTTCAAGAAGGTGCCGCCGGCGTGACGGCTCGGAAGGCCTTTGCAGCCTTTGCTATGTATGGGAATACCTGGTGGGAGCGCATCTGGACAATTCAAGAGTCAATACTGCCACACTCAGCTGAGTTCAGATGGGGCCCACTCTCAGTGTCACGGCGCGACATACTCCTAGTGGTACAGCACCTGCGTGGCGACAATCTTCGCTCTTTCCCACCCAGGTTTCGATATCAGTGCATCATGCATACCCCACTTCTCCGTAGTCTTCTGTATCCTGTCAATGGGTTTCTACATTCGACTGATGGCGAGTCCGGGTTAAACTTGTTCATGCGCTGGCGCCATCGGAAAGCTACCGATCCACGCGATAAAATCTATGGGCTATTGGGCTTGCTTGATGCGCGTCAGATCTCAAAGACTCTCCCACACGCTCAAGCGCGTAGCTACTCACTACCGGCATCTTTATTATTTGCAATGGTTACAAGCGATCTACTGCTGTTTCGAGAAGGTCTTAGGCCTCTGATTGCGTCCAGCGAGATGCCGCATGTCACCCCCGATCTACCGAGTTGGTCAATCGACTTCGCATGCTCCAACCGTGTAGGCAAGCGCCAGCTGAAGTGGTGGAATCATTCGCATCGATACAGGCAGTTCTCGGCAGGTGATAGAATCGACCGCGAACAAAAGCTCGAGAAGGGAGGCTCAGTACCGAAGGTATCAAGTGATTGGACATGTTTATCCTTGCGAGGTCTGCTGGTCGACCAAGTAGAGCAAGTCAACAGCGTATACGAGGTTTCTGATGAGGAAGACCTTGACTATCGGAAGATACGGGACATAATGTCGGACGCAAGGCAACTGGTGGAAGGACGAGATAGCTATAAACGTGATCCGGCACAGTGGTGCGAAGCCCTGTGGCGGACCATGATCGGTGATCTCGTCATGGCTGAGTATCCTATCGAACGAGCGAAAGCAACACACGCTTCGGAATTTCTCGAGATCGAACGCGCACTCAACAATGAAGAATTCCCGCCACAAGGCCACCAGTCCAATTATCCTCCACACGGAATGAGCGGGCTATTTGAATCTCTCTGTGGTATGATACCAAACCATGCTTTATTCATTACAAAGAGAGGTTACCTCGGTATTGGCCCGCCTACTACCTCGCCGGGAGACCAGATCTGGGTCTTTTATAACGGCAACGTACCATTTGTCATGCGGAAAAGAAACACGGAAGAAGTTGAGAATGGATATCATGAGCTTCGTCTTGTTGGAGACGCGTATGTACACGGCATCATGGACGGCCAGGCTATCTCAGACGAACACGTCACTCAGACAGCTCACATTTACTAAAGTGGAAGGTCTTCGCTTCTGTAATCGCGTGGAATACTGGGTGGTTTGTCAATGGGAGTGACGGATATCGCACCGCCCACATCGGATGATCGTCGAATAAAGATCTTTCGGCTTTTCTGTCGGTTTTGTAATGGAAATGTCAGAAGTACACGGTGTTTTGTCAAAGTGAAGTGATCGAGTTGATGCGAGGTGCTTCGCTCCATGCGACTTGATCGTTTACAGCATGATCGTCCCCGCAACCTTGTGCCACACAGGCGTAACAAATGCAGTTCTTTGCAGATATTCAAGCAGACGCTTCACCAAGTTCATCGACAGGTACCCAAAGTACCCTTGCTTCCCTCTGCAGGCCCTCCCCATCCAACTGCCTCTTCACAACCACGATGACCATGATGTCTCTCTTCTGCAACGGCCTGAGATCCCACCCCAGGACTTCCGGCCTCTGAACTTCATCTGCAAACGAAACCTTCCACTCCAACTTGTTGGTGTTTTCGTGAAATACCGCCTCCCCGTCTACGAAGACCTCCAGTGACGTTGCTGGCGATGGATGGTCAGAGCCACCGTTGGCGACCATGGAGATTTGGATAGTGAGGCCCAAGATAGCGTTGGAGACAGCTGCAACGGACTCAATAAGAGACTTGTTTTTGGGTGGCGAGGAGAATGCCTTTCGGATGATATCGGTGGGTAGGGCAGTAAGAGGAGGCGGTATACGTCTCTTGGTCGCCCGTTCAAACGCATATGCATACTCCAATAGCTTGGTATCTTCGTAAGCCTTCCCAGCGAATGTGATGTTCACAGGCATGTTCTTGTCGCTCATGACACCCATGGGTACACTCATAGTAGGTACACCGAGATGCCTGATCGCGCGATTACCGTTGGAGTATTTCACGCCATTCTGGAGACTATGTGTCGTGCTGTCAACGTCGAATTCAAGATCTGCGAGACCGACATCGCCTTGCGCAGGAAATGCAACGACATCCAGCCCATTTTTGTCCATCCAGTCTTCTAGATCGCGTTTCCTTTGAGCTTCGAGAGCTTTGAGAGCTTGCTCCATACCCTGTATGTCATGTATACTACCATCTTGGACCATTTTGGGCAGACCGGGGTAATCAATCCAATTCCTCACTTCGAGAAAGCGATCCGGCTTGTAGTCTGGTGGCTTTGGGAATAGCATCGCGGGATCTTTGATGTCGGCTAAGCACTTGATGCTGGGATCATTGTTGTCTACGAGAAAAGCGTTCCACGCTTGGGCGATAAGAACGCCTCGCTCGAGGAGGTTCCAGTTCGCGGGACGTCCATCGACGTTGTTCGCTTCACCCGAAACGGAGTCGTTTTCGTAATTTGTTACCAGAGGGAAATCGGTGTAGACGATCTCTGCCCCCATGGACTTAATGTCTTCTGCTGCCCGTTGCCATATTGCGACGACCTCTGGTGAGACGTAAGGATGCTTTGCGTGCGGATCTGAGTCTTTCTGGCCAGTGTACATCTTCGGCACCCCAATCCTCTTACCTCGCACCGCTTCGCCGTTTCGTAAAGTAGTGTAATCGATCGAAGGAGGCTGAGGTATTTCCACATGCTTTTGTTCGCGAATGAAGTCCCCGGTGGTGTCTTCATCTGGAGTAGCAATGACATTTAGTATTTCCAACATGTCGTCCACCGATCGCGCATACGGGGTTGGAACATCGCATGTGATGTACAAAGGCCACAACCCGCGACAGCTCAAGAGTCCTTTCGATGGTGTGTAGCAGACAATGGCGTTATTGGACGCTGGACTTCGTCCGCTGCTGACGGTCTCGCTACCCATGCCGAAAACTGCCATGCTGGACGTCACAGACGTTGCAGCACCATTTGAAGACCCAGATGAGAAGGCGCCAGTGAGGTACTTTGAGTTATACGGCGATTCTGCACGACCATACATGCCTCTCTGCATACCACCCGCAGCCATCGGTGGCATGTTAGTCTTTCCAATCAAGATCGCTCCCGCAGCTCGAAGCTTCTCAGCGATTGCAGAGTCGCCGCTTGACATGACACCTTTCAGAGCAGGTGAGCCATCTGTGACTGTCATGCCGGCAACTTTGTAGCTGTCTTTGATCGTATAAGGTATACCTTCCAAAGGTCGAGGCTTGAGACCTTGGGCACGCCGAGCATCGGAAGCTGCTGCATCTTGGAGGACCTTCTCGTTGAATACCGTAAAGGCATTCAGACCTTGGATAGTGTCGAACTTGGCAATGCGATTCAGACAGCTGATGACAAGATCCACGCTGGTAATCCGTTGTTCGTCGAGAGCTTCTAGATGATCACCGATACTAGCTTCGACAATGTTAAAGTCTTGAGGATTTAGACCAAGACTCTAGATCAGGAAATGAGTCAGTCAATGTCATGCCGTTGGTGGTCGCGAACATACACTATTGCCTGCCATGTTTCAGGAACAGCTTAGCTCAACGAAGGTGTTCCAAAAGGTAGTGAGTCCCAATTCTTGTGGGCGTGTGGTGACGCCAGCGTTGTCGATTGTATGTTCGTGGTCCCAGGCGGGAGCAGGATGGGCCGACGTAATCGTGTCTGGGAGATAGTCACTTCCCCACTTCTGGATAGTCGGTTGGGCTTTCCCTGTACGGCTAGCTCCATGTAGTGTAGAAGCAGGTGCGTTCCGTATCCATTCCGCATACGGCTTGTATCGCTCATAAAGATGCGTTTAGGGCAGGCGCAATCGCCGCGGCAGCACATGGTCACCATGACCGGACTGTGGAAAATGACATGGACAACGTAAGGGCTCATACTGCTCGAATACCTCAACTGTCAAAAAAGCTAAACGCTCGAATATATGTAAATTGTGCCGAAACCCAGTAAGCCCTCTTACCATGGTAACAAATCCCCTAGGCTGTACTTGCCCAGAGCGCCTTGAACCTCGTACTTCCAGCCACCAAACCACAGGCACCCATCCATCCCAGATTCCAGCCTGGCAAGCCTCCAGTCGTGCTGCTGAAGTGCAGCGCCATGGGCAACCACGCGCTTGCGATAACAAAATCGGTCCACCACCTGTTGTCAAACTTCTTGTCCTCTTCGTCCTGATATTCCGCAATCGCGCGGCCATCGGCAACCATCTGTTGCCTAGTCACCCTCCTGCGGCCCTCGAGCTGCCACTCGCGCATCAAGCGGAGGAAGTCGCACGACACGCCGCCTAGCCAACAGCGGTAGGCATACAGGTATAAACGCGCAGTCGTCGAATCGCCGCGGTTGAGGGTAGAGATGAAGCGGGGCGAGATGACGCCCGAGTCGGCGAGGAGGGAGATGTTCTCTAGGGCTTGGTAGGAGAAGTAGCTGCTCGCCTGCAGCATAGCGATGCGGTGCAGCACGACATCTGTGCCGGCTTTGGGGCCTGAGGCTAGCGAGCGCAACCAGGCGTACAGCGGGAAGAGACCAAACAGCCTCAGCGTTGTGCGCGCTTTCGAGATGAGGACGGCGAGCGCAGCGATGGGAGGCACCGTGCCGTTGTTCAACAGGGTTGCGGCGGAGATCTTTGCATCTTCGCAAGCGGGGCGGATCAGCGTGAGGAGCCGTGTCGCGAAGCTGGAAATGGACGGCGATTTGGTCTGCACGTAGGCGAGGATATAGAGGGAGTAGTTGAATGTGGAGAGGAATGCGGAGAGGCCGCCTGGGGAAGCTAGGAGTCTGCCCTACATTAGCTCATGCCTCTGACCCTCACAACGACACACGCTCGACCTGACGTACTTGTTCAGCCTCAGAATCGTTTGGTCCACTTTCTTGACGCCTGCAAGCAAGTCGGTCCTGTCCAGGTCCCTCGGATCCGCCCTGGGTGCGGCATCCGCTATCTTATCCACCACCTCCTTGACGTCAGGGGTGTCAGTCACATTGGACGCTTCGGGCTGGGTGGGCTTCTCGGTTTCGTCAGACATGGCGAGATTGGTCCGTATATGTAATGATGAGCATGCAGGAGGTCAGGAAGTCTGGGTAGAATGAGGTAAAGGGTTATGCTTCTCCGCACGCAAGCCATGGGGAGCTCATTGCCGCTATCCCCGTGAGCCGAGGCACTGCCACCAGCGGTGTGCCATCCTCTCAACACCACCTGCATCGTGCTTTTTGACTTGGATCTTTTTGAACTTTGGTTTTTGTTTGCGATACGGGCGCAAATCTACAGACATGGACGCGCTTTGAATCGTATTATGAGCGGGAACCCCCGTCTCTTGCGCTCCGCACTTCATCAAACGCCTTCGACAAACCCCCGGGTTCCACGCCGCTCCACATCCTCTGCATCAAGCCTCTTGATCACATCCTCAATCTCCTCCCAAGCTGCGCGCCCTCGTTCCCCGGATTCGCTCTTTATCGCATCTAGCGTTCGTCTTCGCCGCTCCTTGGGCTCGCTCCTGAGTTGAGTGAGGAACAGGCGTTTCGACTCTTCGAGCTGGGTGCGAGCTTTGTCTAGCACTTGGTCCGTCGGCTTATTGTCTTGCTCAACGTCATTCAATCCACTCTCGAGAAATAGTAGACTGATGCGTGGACTGAGCGTTAGCTTGTTATTCCTCTCACTCTATGGGAAAATAGAGGACTCCCGTCAAAACATACCGCATCTGCGCCAGACTGTATAGCTTCTCTTCTATCTCAGCTCTGTCCCAGGTGCTCCTTGCCTGCCGCCATACCAGATGCCATTTCCCTGTTGCGACATTGCCAGGAAGCTTCCTTGCTATCTCCTTATCGAGATCGTCGAGCCGTTTGAAGAACTCAGTGCTGATAGCGTCTCTGCGTTCTATCGACCATGCAAAGTCTCGTAGTCGTGTCGCTTGCGCCTGCACTGCAGCCCAGTCGCTATCACTTTTCACTCGATAGAGCGCAGCCACCTGGTAGAGAGTGCCAGCTATCAGAATGTACGCGAATGTTAAGATGGAAAGGACGTTGGCGGTAGAAGAGAGTGCGCTGTCGCGACAGTCGCACGTGCTGTAAAGTGGTGTCTCCATGGGGTTGATATGAGACACGTCGATGTAGGTCTCACGAACGGCAGATTGGTGACTCGAGGAAGGCTGGGGAGCTTCCATTCCTTCGAGAAGTTCCCCGCCAGCTTACTTGCGATAGTAGACTGCATACTGACTTGCGTCGGTGTTGGTTCGGTTGCGGCTAAGTGCCTGCAGCACACATGTGCTCAGCCTTGTCGTCCAAGACTTGGGTAGGTGTATGGCTATGTTCCCCAGTTCACCTGTCTACGCTTCTGAACGACCCCAGTGCTTCGAGTAGTTTCAACATCACACAATGTAGTGAAAGACATCACCGGACATGGGAACGCTCAAAGCCATGCTATTAGCACAGCTAACGTGTTGTGACAAAGACATACTTCAACAATGCCAGCGCAAACACTACGAAAACAAATCACCCACCCGTGGCCTGCCAGGGAAAATCTACATCTTACACGTCGAGATCATCCACCTGAAAAGCCATAATTTGAATCTGCACTAACTGCCGGCCATGGCCATTCCACAGATACAGGGCGCTAAAAGGGCGGGGGCCCCGCTGATAGATGGAGACCAGCACGCACAAGATACTACCAGTGCACCAGAGCAAGCAGTCAAACGAGCCAAAAAGCACCCGTTCGACACCCTCGCGCTCAGAAAGATGGGATACGACTTTAAAATACCAGCGATCATTGCCAGAATCCGTACTAATTCGGCTCAGCCCTTCGACGTGGGCATGGGGTTAGGGGTGATGCTGTACCACATCGTTCCGTTGATATCAACGCACTTGGAAAATCCTATGGAGTTCCACAACAAGGCGCCAACAGCCTTGCAATGGGCAACTGAGTTCGTCGAAGCGGTTGATCAGTATATCGCATACTTGCGTCTTACGGATGGTTGCTCAGAGAAATTTCCTAATGATGCAGCCGTCGATCGCAAGAGTCGACGGCCACGGCGCAAATACATGGGGCGGTATACCCACCTCGTCGAGAATGCTTATAAGAATCATGTCCGCGAACAGCTCTGCGACATATTCCAATCGTGGAGCAAGGAACAAACGCAGCTCTTCAACAAGGGTATGGATAAAGCTCTCTCGGGAATACAGTGGGTCGTCTACCCGCAAGAAAATGTGGTTCTGGCTGCTGGCGACGACGAGTGGACGATTTGGCTTCGCGGAAGGTGCGAAGAACTAGGCATGATTGAAGCAAGGGCGGAGAGGAAGGTGTTTGAGGATATTTAGGGACGGGTCTGCCTGAATATGGTTTGAGTGTTTGTTGGTAGTAGTAGTAGACGCAAAGTATTGACCACGGACAGTCGAAGGAAACTAGCACAAGAAGAAATGTGAAAACAGAAGTTGCATTCTCGTGACCTCGGGACCGGCCTCAGGCATCTTGTGCTAAGTCGTTAGTTGGAGATCGTGCTGCGAACATGCGGTTGCTGGGCTGGGGCTGCATAAACAGCTGCAAATTGGTGGATTGCAGGTGGAGTGGTGGAGTGACGAGGGTGACTAGGGACCGTTGGCGAGATTGGAGCGGGCATCGCGGGCCCACCGCCAAGGCGCCTGCATAGGCATGCTGGGGGCAACTGCGTCCCAGGACTCGAAACACGCGCTCGAAACCGTCGCATTGCCCTCGCACCCACCGCAGCGCCTCTTATAGCCCAACGCCCGAGGCCGGAGAGTCTGTCATTCCTACACTCGCCACCACCCCCGTCACTGCCACCCGCAACAATGGCCGGCCGATTTGTGCGAGCGTCCAAGTACCGTGAGTGTTGATGTCCAACGCCCGCCCAGCCCAACATGCTAACAACGCCTGCCAGGCCACGTCTTTGGCAAGGGCACCAAAAAGGTACGCTCCAATGCCATCCATGGATCTAGCACGCACGTGTACTGACCGTCTTGCAGGAGCAATGCTACGATAACCTCCGCATCTCCAAGAATGCGTGGGACACCAACCTGATCAAGGTCAGCTCTCCCGCACGCGACCCCGTCGTACTTGCGCTCACCCCCCTAGGCCAACCCCGAATACATCTCGGTCAACTGGGAAGCCAGCGGCGGTGGCGCCTTTGCCGTCATCCCCATCAATGAGCGCGGCCGGGCGCCCGACCAGCTCCCTCTCTTCCGCGGCCACACTGCCGCCGTCCTCGACACCGACTGGTATGGTCGCACATGGCATGACAGGGCCGAGTACGACGCTAACCGCGCGCAGGTCTCCCTTCAACGACTCTCTCATTTCCTCGGCCTCTGACGACGGCAAAGTCGGCATCTGGAAGGTGCCCGAGAACTTCACCCTGCACACCGATGCCGAGGAGCCCGCTGATGTCGCGCCTGTCGCCAAGCTGAGCGGCCACATGAGGTACGCCGATGCGCTCGGTCGAGATTCGCATCTAACACTGCCACAGGAAGGTCGGCCATGTCCTCTTCAACACCGCCGCCGAGAACGTCCTCGCTAGCGCGTCTGGCGACTACACCGTAAAGCTCTGGGACGTCGAGGCCGGTCTGCCACAGCTCACGCTCAAGCACAACGACATTGTCCAATCGCTCTCATGGAGCGCCGACGGATCGCTCCTCGTCACCACGAGCCGCGACAAGAAGCTGCGCGTATGGGATGTACGCCAGGAGAAGCCCGCCCAGGAGGTTCCCGGTCATCCTGGTGCCAAGAACAGCCGCGCTGTGTGGATGGGTGAGACCGACCGTATCGCGACCACTGGCTTCTCGCGCATGAGCGACCGTCAACTCGGTCTCTGGGACCCGCGCAACCCCAAGGAGCCCATTGGCGGCTTCCAGATCCTCGACTCCATCTCCGGTGTCTGCATGCCCTTCTGGGACGACGGTACACAGTGCTTGTACCTCGCCGGCAAGGGGTACGTCTGACCTCCCAATTTTATGGCCATACACTAACTTGCGCAGTGACGGCAACATCCGCTACTACGAATACGAGAACGACAAGTTCGAGTACCTCTCCGAATACAAGTCCGGCGACCCTCAGCGCGGTATCGCCTTCCTTCCCAAGCGGGGTATCAACCTGCACGAGAACGAGGTCCTGCGCTGCTTCAAGACTGTCAACGATGCCTACGTCGAGCCCGTATCATTCATCGTCCCCCGCCGTTCCGAGATGTTCCAGAGTGATATTTACCCGCCTACGACAGGTCTGAAGCCAGGTGTTTCGGCTGCCGATTGGTTCAGCGGAAAGACTGCAATGCCGCCCAAGATTTCACTTGAAAGCGTCTATGAGGGCGAAGCCCCCAAAGAGGTGGAAAACGACTACAAGCCTTCCCAGCCGGCCACCAGTCAGCCATCCCCCGTCAAGGCCGAGCCGCCCAAGCCTGCGCCCGAGCCCATACCTACACCAGTCGCTTCTCGTGGTCCACCCCCATCTATGAAGGACAACAAGGATTCTATGGCGTCGGCAGCTTCCAAATTCGCGGACAAGGATGCTTCGGACAACGAGAGCGCGTCGAGCTTCGAAGAGATTCCCAAGCCAGCAGAGCGCCGCACTTTCACTGCTTCCCGCCAGGAAGAGAAGGTTAAGGGCCCCACTATCTCCAAGGAACCTGAGAGCGCGAAGTCCACTCACAGTCCCACACCTGCAGCATCCTCTACACCCACCTCATCTGCTGCACCTGCCTCTTCTACGCCCACTGCGGCCGCTACGACTTCCACACCTAGCGCCGGTGGCCCTGCTTCCGCTCTCCGCGATGCACTAGGCGACATCAAGTCACAGCTTGAGCAGCAAAACAGGGTCATGTCGGACCAAACCGATCAAATCGCACTCCTTCTGCGCGAAGTCTCGATGCTCAAGACCAAGGTTGCCAGCTCCGAGCCCTCGGACCGTGAAAAGGATGAGCGCATCAGGCAGTTAGAGCTCGAACTTGAGGAAGCCAGGTCTTGAACATGAGGACCTTAACTTTCTCATGCTTGGTGCTGACGCTGTTAGAAAACTGAACGAGGACTATATGTATCTGATCACTCATCAGGGTGTTGCAAAGAAATCGTCGTTTGGATAAGATCTCAGGGATATGAGTGGCATTATCCGGCTGGTGAGCTGTTGGTAGGGGCCGATGTACGATGATTGGGGGCTGTTCTGTGTATGCGTATCGTCTGTCTGTCGAACTTGCTTTCGTTAGCAAGGTGTTTGGGTTAGCGGCATTGTATGGCACAAAATTCATTACTTCTAGTTTAGTGACTATTTTCCCGCGGCCTCGACATCTGGACATCCGCTGAAAATGTACGCGCAACTTCTAGCAATCCTGTTGTTGGTTGACTCAGCAACATGGTCGCCATAACTAACGCTCCGGACCTCCTAATCTTGCACTCTCCAGGGCTTGCCTTCTTCTTCCCACCGTTAATTCTCCCTAACCATCTCGTCTCAATCTTCACACGTGGCGCGTTGCCAAGCCTGCCAACGTACGCAGACCGACTGCACCGAATTTATTGTTACCTCCATACAGAGCTCAACCGTCCCTGTACTTCGCGCCCGTCCACGGCTCACCATGGCAGCGTATATCAACCTTGACTTGCAAGGTACGTTACCAGTACAATATTATACACGGTCTGTTCTTCTAACGTAGAACGAGGGGCCTTCTATTTTGCCGGACATCGTTCTGCCGAAGATGACGCCATGCTGCAACTATTTTCGAGCAGGCTTGCGGGCGTAGCAAGAGGTGCGTAGTACCATCATCGCCCGGCATAGACGGCAAAAAGTGCTCATAGACGTAGAATCTACTTTTGATGTTTTGTACTCGCAGGTTGCCCGGGATTGGCAACAGCGGGACGACCTCCTCACACCCTTTAACGACCGCCGATGGAGTCACGTTAGAGCGGTCTGGACCTTTGACCTTGATCGCGATATTCTGCGATTGGACCAGACAGATCGCAACCTTTGGGTTCCTCTCGACCTTGTTCGCCAGCGTTCCATAACCATTTCCGATTTCGAGCCTTGCGAACCACCGCCGACACTTGCCAAACATGCCTTGCAATCCGTCTACTCAGCACGCCGCCCAGTGGTGCTCTGGAAAATGAGACGCAAGAACATCGACCTGCCGCGCCTACAGCGGCGCAAGGCTTTCGTCTCTAGGATACTTGCCGACTTTGCATTTCAGTGGAGGCATGTCCTTTTGCGGTCGTTACAACAACTCTACGTTTCGGAGGCTTGCCAATGCTATTGTCAGGATTGTTACCCTGGACTTTACCGTCGAAGAAGCAACGCTCGCACACCAAGCCATTGGCCGCTACCTGGTCTGGATAGACAATCTCCCAGAGTGGGACTTTGCAAGTGGACACATTATTAGGGTCGGTGGAACGGCCATCGTCATATGCCAGCATACTCCGCACGCGGTCACGCTGATTCGAAATGATTTCGGGAAGCAGATTGTGTCCACTCCTGGTTTGGCGGGAAGAACTTCCACTTACCTCATACTCTCGGTGCGGGAACTTATTCTGTTTCGGATAAGCAGGGATTTCGAAAAATATACGGAACCCATGCGTCTATTTGACGGGGTGCATCCTCCTTCTGAAGAAGCTATGGAGCTCCTTCTCCAAGCCACGCAGACCAGTCCCACTACGGCTCCTCTTCACAAGCTCCCTGTTGAGCTACAGGATGTGATCATTGACAAGGTATCAGAGGAAACGATTGAGATCGCCAGGGTTGGCTGCTTACTCGATGCTGGATCAGTTTTTACATGGAGATACAATGACCGAAATATTGAAAGACAAGTCAGCCATCGGTCTAGGACGCCTTCGTCACATATTTACTTCGGTGGCTACCCTAGTGGTATAGCATATAAGTAAACGTGTTCAAAACGTCCGTTGTCAGATATCAATCTGATCTATCAATCCATCGCACAGTAGGAAGCTTGTCGGTTATATTGAGCATCCACGGATCATGAACCGTACCCGTAGTAAAGTGATAGTTGCAAAAGAGTCAGACCTTCCTAACTAATGATACACCCACAACATCTCAACGCAACAACGTGAACCTTGATCGAGACGTGCCTCAACCAACCTGCATCCCACCCGGCAACGCCGTCAGCCAACCATCAAAATTCTCGCCAACCATATCCTTTACATTGCACTTATTCTGCGTCGCAATGTTCTGCTTCTTCAGCGTTGGCGCCGACACATAATTATTCCCATTCATAGCCTTCTGCAGCGAGTCGTCCTTCCAGCCGAAGAGGTAGTCCGCATGCGTCGAGAAGCCAGTCGCGTCGCCGCTAGACCAGACAAAAGGCTGGCTACCATCGCTTGGCCAGTCGGCCTTGTTGTTAAACTGCTTCGTGTCCCAGACCGTCTCTAGGAGGATCTGGGGCAGGCGGACGGGGTGTGTAGATGGACACGCGCCGCCATTTTCAAATGTACCCGTCACGGGATACGAGACGTGTTCGCGGTGGTTTGGTGAGTCGAGGTTCACGCCGTCCCAGCACTGGAAGCAGTCAGTAAATACATGCAACGTACAATCGCAAAGTCGGAACTCTTACAGTTGGAAACCGATGGTTAATCATGATGCCGGCCGGGCAAGGCTGCTTCGGGAACTCGAGTGTTTCAGGCTCTCGAGTACCCTCGTTTTGCATGCAGATATATGTCAACTGTCGAAAGTCGCGCGCTTCATCGCGAGAACGGTACGAGACGTCGCCGATCAGCATGCGGAAACCGGGCTTGAAGGCTGTTACTTTTGTGGTTTGCGAGGTGCTGAAGAGGGCATCGGTCATGTAGTATACAACCTGCATGCATGTTAGGCGTTGGCTGTGATGGGGTAAGAAGAAGGTACGTACCATGCCGCCGTTGGTACCTTCCATGCCCTGTTGCGCTCGTTGGGGTACGCGTTTGAAGGTGCCGTTCTTGGCTTTGAAATACACGACTGCGGTCCAGTAGTTGCCTACAGTCATCTCATTAGCGTCTCTCCGTCATCTAGAACAGTGTCGTAGTCCTCACTCAAGTCTTCGGAAAACTCGCACGTGGTGCACGTCGATTGTGTCGCCAGATCATGGCCTTTGGCTGGATCCATGGTGACGTTGAAAGAGTTCTGACGGTGTCAGCAGTAGAATGCATGTTTGGAGATGGACGTTCTTACACCTCCGATGATCTGATGAAGATGTGGCGAGGGATTCGAGCCTGGGTTGACCAACGGGTCAAGTCTCTGGACCGTCAACTGCGCGCATCCAAAGCGCAAAAGGCCTGCTTTCGCAGTCGCGACGAGCCCGAGGGCACTGATGAAGATGTGTAGTTTCATGTCGTCACCTTCCTGCGATGTTCAGCGTTCCGATGTTATCGACAGCTACCAAACAGCAGTTGGCATTCCATGACAAGTCTATACTTCATACTATGGGTGCCACGACTTGATATGCAAGACACTGCCAACTGCCGTCTTTCACGAGCATCGATGCGAAGAGCCGAAGGCCAGGGTAATGTAAACTAATATCGCGTAGCGAATGCGAGCTCAGATGCCAAGGAAGATCGAACGTCGTCGTTCCATGAAGGAGGTCATTCATCTGAAGCCTCCAAATGAGCAGATGCCTTCAGAGTGTGTGTTCTAGAGTGGTTGAAGGACAAGAGCTGAAAAGGTGCACGACGCGGGACGATCCGTCCGATGCCTGCAGAAACTGCAGCTGACCGTGGGTGTAGCCAGCAATACTTCTCCTCCAAGATACCGCAGACTGCATGGTACTTCCGAATATATTGTTCCAAGCAACCGGAACAAGTTGTAATCGGATACATGAGTCCGGGATGCTCAGTGCCAGTGACGTCCGATGACAGATAGTTGAGGAGAGCAAACCGGCACTACACAACGACAAACACTCCCTAACCTACCATTCTCACCTGTTCGATCATCTGAATCTGTCATGGTGCTCTTTATCGCGGTCCTGGCAACTCTTCTCGCTCTCAGCGCCGCCCAAACATACCCAGAGTGCACTGCCGAAGTCGCACGGAGCGACGACTGCGCCGCGGTCATCAACGCAAACGCCTGCTACAACAAGTTTCGGTGGAACTCGCAGACCTTGACATGTATAGATGGAAATGGTAACGCGGTAAAACAAAAGAAGGTAAGGCATTCAACGGCTGACGATGGAGATTGTGGCGCTGACCACGGTGGTGCATGACAGGTGTGCGATTGTTGCAGCTGTGTCGGAAAAGTCATGTGTGACTGGGCGACGAAGCAAAAGTATTGTTGAGATACTGAGGATTGTCCGGGCTGCGTTGAGGCGTAAATACCTAGGTAGTGAAGGATGCTTAGAATATTATCCAGTCCTCATACACTTGGGCACATTGACTTCCAAGGTTTCCTATGACTGTCGCATGATCAGCACTCTTTGGGTACTAAGACAGTAGCTCGAACCAAGATCGGGCTCTAGGCTGTGTTAGAGTCGTACTCTACTTTCGTTGAAGACAATAGCATGAGGGTATAACTGTCGTTTCCGGCTGCTGTCCTGACTCAAGTAACGCGCGCAACCCCAAGCATACCCAGGTAACACTTGCTGGCCGCCTGGCCGCCTGGCTTCCTGAATGACAACGAAAACATATACGATACCTATCACTGTGCTGCCAGGGATAGCGACATCATGTCTCATATCCTGCAAGAACACAAATCAGATATTGAAGTGTTGTAGAGCTAGAAGTATACATATTCTTGGAAGCCATCTAGTTGTTGAGATTGAATAGCGTGTATGCAGCAAATGCGATTAGGAATTATTGATACGTAGCCACATTCAGTGATGCTCTAGTATGCGTTGCGAGAGCTGAATACGATCTGTAAGGGGTTCATGCGCCTTGCGATATCTGCATCATTGCGGCACGGGAGCCTTGGCAAGGCTGACAGCCACCGCAACCAGCCGCCTAGTGATTAAGGGGGCCATGAAGCTTTCTGTTGAGATAGTTTTTGCTTCTGTACTTTCTCCCCGCCAGCTCTACGATGAAGGTGTTCTTATGCCTGTCGTACCTAGCGGCGTCTGTTTTAGCCGAGTTCACAAACCCTAACTGGATTAACGGAAAGAGATTTTGGTCCAAAGGCGAGGAGATAACTATCCGATGGGACGACAATTGGCCGAATTGGGGTGATGGGCCCGTCGGCGAAGAGTCTCTCCTTGATCTCTGGATTACAGGCTATGCCAACGACGCATTTGTACGAAAACTATTTGGTACGCTGTTATCGGGGCGTTCCATCCTGCCGACTCTAGAAACTAATCGATATTCGCAATAGGACTGGATACGACCGATGTGCGGCAAGGTGGGCAATGGAACTGGACGGTCGATGTCCCCGACGATCGCGCCAACGGCAGTAATCATGTGTTTCGATGGAAAGAGCATCGCGACGATGATGTATGGGATAACCATTCATGGGGATATCAGAGCATGATGTTTGCGGTATCCAGAGCTATTGAGCCTTCTTCATCGTCATCCACAACCACATCGAACTCAGGAGCAGAGTCTACGGCTATCTCGAACAGCATGACCACTTCGGACCGCGACTTATCCAACCTACCCCGTGAAACCTCGAGCCCCGAGAATACACCGTCAGGCAACGATAGAGCTCCGCGCGGTACAAGTCCAGGTGTGATTGCAGGTGCGGTAGTTGGTAGTCTGGTCGGTCTCTTGGCTATTGTCGCGGCTTTCGTTCTGGGTCTAAAAAGAGGGAAGACAAGGGAGAAGGGAAAAGCGATCATCGATGACTCTGGCGATAGGGCGCAAAAGGATACGCCTGCTTCTGCGACAGCAATGCCAGCACCGATTGAGCATAACAAAGGGCGCTACAAGACGAGCGATTTGCCCGAGTGGCTTGGACCGAGATGATTTGGGACTGGAAGATTTGCCTGTCGCCAAAATGATAAGAATATTCGGATGTGTGAGTACATAGTCCCACTCTCAGCAAGTCTCACCAGATAGTGTATCCCCCATCCACGATAATCTCGCTACCCGTGACGTAGCTGCTAGCATCACTGACCAACCAGACGGCCGCCCCGCGGAACTCTTCTGGCTTGGCGATCCTCTTCATGGGAATATCCTTCAACCACTCTTTGCTCAGCTTCTCCATCTCTTCGCCCTCGTTAGCCTCGGTCTGGATATATCCCGGGCTCAGTGCATTGACGCGGATGCCGTGCGGCGCCCACTCTGACGCCAGTGACTTCATGAGATGGGCCGATGCAGCTTTGGAAGCGTTGTATGCCGACTGCTTCTGCGGGCGGTTGACAATGGAGCCGGACATTGACGAGACGATCAGGATGCGGCCGTCGACCTTGTTGTCGATCCACCATCTACCTGCTGTGCGAGAGAAGAGGAAAGTTCCAGTCAGATTGACGTCGATCATTCGTTTGAAGTCTTCGAATGGGTAGTCCTCGGCCGGTGCACCACCAGTAATGCCAGCATTCGTAACGAGGATATCGACGGTCCCAAAGTCTTTGACGATCTTTTCCCACGTAGACTTGACGCCTTCCTCGGACGATGTGTCGCACTCGTAGCCATGCACCTTTGGGGGTGAGAGGCCCTGATTCTTAGCCTCTTCAATGAGGGCACTGGCTGACCTGTCGGCACCTTCTTGCTCAAGGTCTACAATGGCTCCATGGGCGCCGGAAAGGGCGAAGGCGGCGAGGATCTGCTGACCAAGACCTTGAGAAGCACTGTATGGGACATTAGCTTGATTGTAACTGTGTTCGGTTTCTCGTGAGAGAGACACCAGGGGTAGCTAGGACTCGTATCGCATTCTGCTGCATACACACCAGTAAAAGTTGACAAGTGAATACTTTCGAAGATGATGTATGCTTTTACGCAGGAAAAGTTTGCGACACGGATCGTAGCCACCGATAGCGCGGGTTGGTGGTCTCATACCCGGTAACTATAGCAAGTTAGTCATATTGTCAAGAAGCTCTCTTGACTACCTACCAACAGCGACCTTGCCCTCAAGCGAGAAGTCAGGCAAAGTCCTGCGCTGTGTGTGAGCAAAGCGAACAGGAGGTCTCAACAGATGCGAAAGCGTCTTCGAAGTCCTCAGGATAGCATCGCGGGCGACATACGGGGGCATTTTGAACGTTTGCTTTTGTGATTTGAGTAAGTGGGAGATGAACTCTGGTGTCTAGAAAGCGTGGAACTGTATGCTGTAAGACTGGAAGAGCCCGTGAGGCTCTTTTGGTTGTTGCAGCGTTTACCAGGTACGCTCGTGTGATGGAGGAATTACGTCACTTTTGCGTACACCTGTGCTCAACCGAGTCATGACCCAAATGGTGTTGCCTCGCGGTCGACAAAGGTATGAGCAGAATAAAATTGATGTAACGAGGCTATGAGGTATGGCGATATCGTTGCAGGTCAGATGGGAGTTGATGAGGTAGTGATTCGAGAGCACAGTAATTGGGCTCAAGCCAGAAGAAAACAGTGGCTATATTGAACGGTTTGTAGCAAGCCTGGCTATGATGATGTCCGCTAGCTGACAGCACCTAGGTGTCCTTCAAGAAGTCGATCGTAACATTTTGACCGAGTATGAGGTGTCCTCGCCCTACATGACGGTGCACCAGCAGGACTCGTCGCAACCGCAGCAGTCGCACGACTCGCCGCACTTCGGGGCTGGCGAGGGCTTGATGATAGTCGAGATGGAAGAGGCGACACTGGCAGGCATCTTGATGGTATTGGTGTGGAGGTGATACTGGACGGAGTGTTAGTTGTGTAGCTGGTAGCATGCCTGGATCACTTACTGTAATAGTCTTGTTGGATGTGAAGAGAATCGAGAGCCCAAGAGCCAAACGTGCTGTATTTGTGTGTTGGTGCGATAGGTGAAATTCGTAGACAGCGAAGTGAAAAGGT
>JGI20283J13201_100208_pt1 | contig 36829 bp, 26 predicted proteins | sample Plalitdecfosmids_FD_13201 | JGI IMG/M metagenome (IMG submission 13201)
GTACAACGACACCTAGACCACCCATCAGGTCACGAAAAGGCTGGGCGATAAGCGCAATAACGGCCTCTCATACGCTGCCGTGCGGATTCCAGGCCCCGCACCGCCCGCTTGGACGAAGTTCCCCCCGCGTGTTGGAGAAAGCATGCGACGAGACTCGCTTGCTTCCTGGTCGTGTGCTTGAAGGCGTCTTGGAATCTGCGCTAGACGCTCCTCAGCTCATTTGGTCTGGCAACCTGTGTGCTCGCCAATCGTTCTGCAGGCGGCCCCATGTCATTCAATAAAAGACTCGCGTGTGCCACTTTGTTGCGGTTTTGATCTCCGTTGCTGACCTGAGTCTTTGACTTTTTTTCCTCCCTCCTCCGTATCGATATCATATCTCCTCACCACTGAATCGTCCTTGAACGCCTTCCATCGATCACCTTCGACCGCCTCGGGCACAATCCTTCGCCATGCCTTTCTGGGAGAAAGGTCCTACTGAGAAGGAGTATGTTTCGCATTCGCCAGACGGACACGACGGACACGACATCGTCCACGTCCAGGATGGCGAGATCTCCGAGAACGCCGACAACCTTCAACGTCGATTGAACAACCGCCAGATCCAGCTCATTGCCATCGGTGGTAGCATTGGTACCGCGCTTTTCGTCTCCATCGGTGGCGGCTTGAACAGCGGTGGACCCGGCAGCTTGTTCATCGCATACACTATCTACGCTTGCATGCTAGCTTTGGTAAACAACTGCATCGCCGAGATGACTGTTCATTATCCGGTCTCGGGTGGATTCATTCGCTTGGCTGGTCACTTCGTCGACGACGCCGTGGGCTTTATGGCCGGCTGGAACTTCTTCATCTACGAAGCGCTTTTGATCCCCTTCGAAATTACTGCTCTCACACTGGTTCTCGGCTTCTGGAGTGAGAACATCCCCGGTTGGGCCATTCCTGTGGCTTGTATCGTGAGTACCGGCGCAGGCATGATTGATCCACCCAGCAGAAGCTGATTTGTTGAACACAGATTCTCTACGGGTAAGATCTTCCCCAGCGCGACAGCTCCCATTGCGACCATCACCTATACCCATCGCGCCCTGCCAATCCCATCCTGCCCACAGCAACATTTCCTTGAGCCACCACCCATCCTTCCATTCGCGCCGAACCCTTGCGACAAACCCCATGTCCATTGCGCCCACCCTTCTCCCATGCGTCCCGCTTGGTCTCAGACCTCCAGCAAGAGCCCGTTTCCTTTGCCAATACCCACAGATTTGCCCATCGCGAGAATTCCAGATCTCTCTCCATGAGCGCCAATATCGATACTAACCTCACATTTAGTCTCCTCAACATGCTTGCAGTCAAAGCTTATGGTGAAGCAGAGTTTTGGCTTAGTGGTGGCAAGGTATGAAGAATGTCCTACCACCGAAACCTTCAGTTTTGGGGTTTTGGTAGTCGTGACGGCTATCCGCTGTCATTCTGATCTCTTCCTAGGACTGCTTATTGACTGACTTCCTTCCTAGGTCATCCTGATCTTCATCCTCTTCTCCTTCACCTTCGTCACCATGGTGGGCGGCAACCCTCAAGGCGATGCATATGGATTCAGGCACTGGAACAACCCCGGCGCCTTTGCCGAATACCTTTCTAGTGGAAGCCTGGGACGATTTGAAGGCTTCCTCGCCTGCATGTGGAGTGCTGGTACGTTCGAGAAATCGTTAAAATATTTGACCAGAATGAAAATCCTAATTTTACTGACACTTTTTAGCCTTCTGTATCGTTGGACCCGAGTACATTTCCATGGTGGCTGCCGAAGCCAAGCGCCCTCGCATCTACATAAAGAACGCCTTCAAGACCGTCTATTGGCGTTTCGGTCTCTTTTTCATCATGGGCGCCCTGTGCGCTGGTGTTGTGCTCCGCTCCGACGACCCAACGCTGGCCGAGGTCACAACCTCCGGTGAAAAGTCAGCTGCTGCATCGCCTTATGTCATCGCCATGACCAACATGGGCATCTCGGTTCTCCCCCACATTGTCAACGCCTTGATGGTGACATCGATCTTCAGCGCTGGCAACACCTACACGTACTGCGCCACTCGTAGCTTGTACGGATTGGCTCTCGAAGGTCGCGCGCCCAAGTTCCTGCGTTACTGCACCAAGAATGGTGTACCGCTTTACTGCTTCTTCGTGGTCATGTGCTTCCCCTGCCTGTCTTTCATGCAGCTCAGCAGTGCGTCCAGCGAGGTCTTGAATTGGTTGATCGAGTACGTACACTGGCGCCCTTTGCAAGTCGATCTTCCGTTGCTGACTTCTGTTTCTAGTTTGATCACGGGTGGTGGTATCATCAACTACAACATCATGTGCTTGACCTACATCTTCTTCTACCGCGCCGTAAAAGCTCAGGGCGTTGACAGGCAGTCGTTCTCGTACACTGGTTGGTTCCAACCATACAGCGTAAGTCGTAAATCCCCACTCTTGCCCGACGCATTCAATACTGACAAACCCAATAGGCTTATATCGGTCAAGCATGGATGATCTTCATCATCCTCTTCTACGGCTACTCCTCCTTCAGACCGTGGAGCGTGCAGAACTTCTTCATCTACTACACAATGCTGATCCTTGGTAAGTCCTCATAACCATCTCCATCAACACGTCGACCAATGCTAATCGATCCTTCCAACAGCGGTCGTCACTTTCAGCGGATGGAAACTCATTAAGCGCACCCGATTCGTCCGCCCTCTCGAGGCCGACCTGGTCTGGGAGCGCCCCAGCATCGACGCCTACGAAGAGACCTTCTACGGCCCTCCCGTCAGCTTCTGGCGCGAGATGGCCCAGGTCGTCGGCATCGGCAGGGTCAAGGGCGGCAACGACCCCAGGAGAGGAAGCATCTCTGGCTAAAAAAAAAAAAAAAGGTGCCGAACCCTTCGTAAAAAGCAAGAACGAGAGAAAGAACCGATGTTCCATTCTTATTTCAATCGGACACTTCTGTTTTCTCCTTTCTTCTTATTTCGATCTGATGTGTCTTGACGATTTTCCTTTTCTCTTTCAACGATCTTTCGTCGTCCGATGTGATGCCGTGTGTTGTATTGTATGATGTACATATGGGAACAAGAAGCATGCAACCGTCCGGCTCTGTGAGAATAATACTTGCAGCAAAACAGTTTATTGAGGTGTAATCCATTCCTCAATTCGACAATCATTCAGAAAAGCTCGAGCTTTTGTTCCATCATACCCAAAAACAATCCACACTTATATGAACAGCAGCCGATCTATCAGGGGCTAACCTTCTCATTCGAACGCCCCGGTTGGAGCTCCAAGAAGTGCTGCGGTTGGTGATGAAGGCACGGGCAAATTATATCGGGTTGCGGGTATGGCTGTATATGCATGGTAATGACATACCTGTAGTGTGTGGCAGGGGGGCGGCACGGAGATTTGGAAAGGACTTTGCGTGCATATAGGAAGCTTTGTTTATAGTACTGCATTAGTTGCGCGATTTTTCCTATTGGTCCATGAACTCCAATTTCTATTGGCATGGCTGATGCGAATACGCGAACGCTGCCGTTGCTGTCATCTGCCATATGTATGGAAAGGTTTTGCAGGCGAGCAGGTATGCGTGAAGGGTCACACTCATCATTCCAATATTATGCTATCTTATTTCGTACAGAGGTTGCCACGACGTGGCTGGTATCATTCGATGTAACAAAAAAAAAAGGCTGCGACAATTGCTCATGGCCAAATCGCAGCCATGAGTATTGAACAGAGAAAAAATATCATCGTGATGTGGATCAGAGTACGAGCTTCCGCGTGCTTTCTGAATCCTCACCTCCATGTCTCGGACCCTCTCCCGTGACGGGCGTGCTGGCCTGCTGCACGACGGTGACAACTTGAATCCTGTCGCCTTCTTTCTGATCTGACCCGCGCGAAGACCCGGGTCTGATCTCGGTCCCGACCATGTCGTCGTCGTCGACCAACGTGCCGTCGTAGACGTCGGAGGTCATCCTGCTGTTGTTCTTTTTGTTGGCAGCGTTGCGACTGAGGATGTGCATGCCGACACTGTCACGCTTGTTCGTCACCGTCTTCCTCTTCTCACCAGTCGAGGCATAGCCGCCAGACATGTGCCCGCCGATAGTGACGATGCCGCCGCTGGAACTAGCTCCCCGGCTTGAAGAGGCGAACATGCGCGGGAAGATTCGCGTGAGGCTTGTTTTGAGGGTCGGCAAGCAGGAGCAGATGATGCCGATGTTGACTTCGAGGTTGCTCCAGAGCGCTGCCATCGGGTTATCCCAGCTTATGTCTTTCGATACTGAGACGGCGTATAGCGATTGGAGGCGTAGCAGAGATACAATGCACGTTATGCCACCCAAGCAGAAGACAAAGGTCAATGCGAGGCGCTGGCGCTTGGGTAGGTTTAAACTCTTGATGACTGGTAGGGGAAGTATGGCGATAGCCACGTCGGTGAGGATATTGAAGCCGGCGTTGGTGAACCTGGATTGATGTTACTTGTTGTATTTGATGACGATGGGTTCTGATATCACATACCACACGACCAGACGATCCAAGCATTTTCCTTTTGCGTTTGGATCAACGTTTTGGATCCAGAAGTAGCTGATCGGGGTGCAAGAGAATATTGCACTGAAGAAGGTCCAGCAGGAGTACGCCGAGATGATGGCAATCAAGGCGTAGCATATCCTGCGGAAGTTCGGTTGCGGGAAGACTTTGTAGATAATTAGTACGCGGCGAGACGAAAGAACATGGGCTCAGCGGCGCTAAACTGAGTAACAGAGGGACTTACTTCTAAGGTATTGAAGCAAGATGGCCAGCTTGGCGCAAAAGAGGGCCGAGTAGTAAACCCATAAACTTGCCCAGAACCATTTCCCGGCCCATATGATCTCGTGTTCGGTAAGTGTGCTTTGGTGTCGACCAGTGCCGTACTTGACTGATCGATATAAAGGTTAGCCAACGCCCAAGTTATATGTAGACGTCTTGAAAGTGTCTTTACTAACCTTGAACGCACATCGTGGTTGTCAATGCCACTGCTAAAATCTATATATGTTGTCAGAAACGATCGTGATAACATCAGTGCCTCGACTAACAGTTGCGAAGGCGATGAAAACATCATCAGCGCCGCCCATCCCATTTAGCGAGATGCGTGTGTAGAGCCTGAGTACAGTGCCGAGGACAGCAACAATGGTAAAGGCCATTGTCACTCCCGCGACTGCATCTCCAGAGGTGTGGCCACCAGCAGCCATCTTATCGTATGTACTCCAAACAGTAAGAGTCGCAGCGAGATAGTAATGTAACTTGTCAGGGTAGAATTGAAATGGAATGCAGCGTAAAGGCGAGTGTATAAACCAAGAAGGTGTGCGTGTGGTGGATTGCCAACGCTACCCGTGAGCTGAGGATCACAGTCGCATCATGGACTTATATCACAAGTCCCAGACTTTTCCTTCCTAGGTGGTGTGAGGGTTGATCGTCGTCGGGGGTGTACCGGCGAGCAGGGCCGACCTTATGGCACCCCGAGCTGAGGAAGTTCACGTGCTGCGTTTGGACGGCGCTCGTTCGCGTACCTGCAGGTTCGAGACGCCTACTGGTTCGCTTGAGATGGCAAGGTGATGGATCCCCAGTTAGAGCTCGAGGGCTCAGGGTTGTGGTGAGCCCTCTAAGAGCTACTATGTGCTACTGTAAAAGAGTCAGAGCGCCTTGTAGATCGGAATGCAGCCGAGTCGTTCGTCTTGTGTTGTTCCTACCGGTGCAAATGCGAGTCGAGAGCTTGTTCCTGGAAGCATATAGGCGATGCATAAGCCTGGAGATGATGAGCTGAGGTCAAGGGCTGTATTGAGGTAAAATGACAATTGACTTTCGCAGTCAATACTGAGTTCGCATGGCCATAAAAGGCTCGCAAGCGTTACCATCCGCTTCAGGAGACTTGACAGGTGACAGCCCAGCTCACCGGCCCCCCGAAATGGTGAATAGTCCATGGGTTCGTGCAACTGCTACTGCTGCACCCACGAAGACGGGCCACCGCTCCCCGTCTGTGTGTAGGTGGCTATGCACCGTGACTCCGTGAGTAGTACATACCTTGACTCATGATATTGACGTACTCACGCCATGTGTCTGTGCGCCTCGAAATCCAGCCGTGTACCCGGTAGCCACGCAATCTTTCCGCCATATAGGTTGGCATGTTCGCTACACGCGCAAATGCGAATCATCGATGTGAATCCAGAGACCAGGAAAGTGCATGCAGGAGGATTGAGTGGGAGGTGTATCTCGTGTCACCCTTCTGTGCATTGTTAGACACTCTTTGACTCGCGGTCAACATCCCCACGTCTCCACATCCCGTTTGAATCATCGTCGACAGACAACGGCTTGCCGACTGACATGATACATTAGCTGCGAGGCGTTATCTAGCAATGATGCGCCAGTACAGACGCTAATCAAGAGCACTTTAAGATCGGCGGTAGAATAAATCGCAACACTGATGGTCACCATGCTCGTTCTTCCGTTATGCCCAGCTTGCCAGGATACGGGTTGTCTCCCCGGTCACCGCATCGGTTCTGCATTGGAGGACGCTCGGGGAGAAATACACGTGGCAGTGGCAGCGCAAGGATACGCGCACGGCACTTGCATGCCTGCCGAGAGAATAGTTTTCCTCGTACCCCTGATCGATCACGAAGTCAAGAGGTGAGGTGAGCTGAGGTAAGTCATAAAGTCTGTAGGAAGCTCAAAGGATGGAGGCGTAGGCAGGCAGGCAGGAAGGGAGGAAGGAAGGAATGAAGGAAGGCTGCTTGAGATGTGTTTCACATAAGTGTTAACCTTTTTAACCGTCGTCCATCCCCCGCGCGCAACCCAATCCATCAAGCTTACCTAAATTTCCACGTCGTATATTCCGAAAACGTGGCGTTCTTGGTGAAACTCAAAAAAGCGTGATGTAAATTCGTCTTTCTGTACGACAAACAGCCATTACGGCGTCGAAATTACTGGTCTTGTATCTTATGATTCTTATCATCTTCACTAACCCCCCCGGACCCAACGACTCCACCTATGTCCCACCGCGGCCAGTCACCCTTTCCTGCCATCTACCGTTCATCGTGAGATTCGTGCTTGCGGGCAAAATATCGCACTAGGGGCGATGAGCCGGGGGGACCTCTTCACAGATACGAAGCATACAAGGGCCAGGAAAATATGTATGGCGAGATGGAATACTGTAGCCACCAATCAGATTTACAGTTTTGTGCACAGCAGACAGCTTGAAAGTCAAACTCAACTACGACTGTTCGGCAGTTGGATATGCTCGTCCTGAAGAGTGGTTGTTACATCGGCTAATCTATTTAGTAGCACCCTAGCTGATTCGTAAACATCTCCAACGTCTATAGGGTTGGTAAAGAAAAGACGACATACTACTCTTTGGTATGGTCCCAAGATACTCCCATGACCCCACGAGTGATGGGCTTTCTCCGAAATCGCGATATATTCCCGGACAACAGAAACGATTCCGATGGCGAAGGTGACCGGGATGGTCCCGATTCTCAAACACGTCGACGACACCTCTGCCGGCCTCAGCGGTAGCCGCGGTCGATAGGTACAAATCCCTGCTGATGGCGAGATTTCGTGTCATGTCGTGATAAAGTCACTAATCCTCTTATCTGCCGATGAAGTCTCTCGATGTCCTGCTGTTCGGGACTCGCACAGAGCGATGACGGTCGCAGCGCTATTGGCAGAATGCATGATCAATGAGAGAGCGAGCGTTCGCGAGTATAAGGACCAACGCAATAAGAATGAAGAACGTTAAATAACTCTTTAGCCCATCTATATATCATATGCCGTATACCACATCCACCTGATCCCTCCGCAATGCTCTGTACGAGTCACGGGAAGGGAGTTCAAATAAAAACGCCTCGCTCAACTAAAATTTGCTTCTATCTTTCAATGCAATCATTCATTCATGTCATGTCGAAAGAAGAAAAAAGGAAAATCACTCATTCCTTTCCCCTTCTAACTCAAGTCAAACCCAGCACCACTATTAACCGCATAAAGCAGCTTCTCCCGTAACACCTTCTCACTCTTGTACATGGGCAGTTTCAAGAGGTTGACGCATGTGCTAGCAGTTGGGATGCGACCCTCATCACTACTGCTATCTCTGATAGAGAATCGCGGGTTCAAATTGGCGAAACCCAGCAGCGGGCCACGAGGCGTGCTGGTGACAAATTTCAGTACTTTCCTTCGGTCGGCATCCGGGAGCGACTCCATGACCTTCCAGAAATGGCGGATGCTGGGGTGCTCAAGGCCGTCGTCGCCGATGACGTACACGCCGCCGTACTGCGTGTTGCGGCGCAGGTCGTTGACGTCAATGCCGACTTGGGCGCCGCCGATGAGCGTTTGCAGCTCGGCTTGATTGAACATGGAGAGCCAGCTGGGCTGCACGATGGATGAAAGGCCCTTGAGGAAGGCGTTAGTCTGGGGCGCGCTTTGGCCTTGTAAGCGGTACCAGCTCATGCGGTTGAGGTAGATAAGTCGGTTCTCGTTGGTGACGGGTGTGTCGGAGCCGTGGGGAATAAGCTCGCGTTCGATGACTCTCTTCTTGTCTGAAGGGCCAACCAAATCGTCGATGGTGAACGTCAAGCCGTAGGCGCTGGCGTCAGGGGCGGACTTCACGTCCAGGAGGCCTTTATAGAGCGCTTCGTCGAAGTCGCGGAGGTCGTTGATGTTTGCTCTGTATCCGGTTTCGCCAGGTGCCGATCCGTGGCCGCCGGTCAGTGCCCATTTTTTGAGGAAGAAGCCCGCGAACGAGACGTCCACCAAGATTTCTTCGTACAAGCATTTTCCGATGATACGTCCAAGGAACTCATACTTGCGCAACATTTCTCGCACGAGGACTCTGATCTCAGAATCTTTCAACGACATGTCTTGCAACATCACACGGGCGTCGTCCAAAGCTGTAGGGTTGGGAAAGAGAAGATGCTTCTCGTTCTCGATGAAGTACTTCTCGAGACCCCCATTAGCAGGGTCGAACGCTTGGTTGATTATGGATGTCAGGAATTCTTTCGTCACGCCACCACCGTCGATTCCGGCTTCCTGAAGGCCAAATTCGTCAAGGAAGGTGATCTGTATGGGCTCTTTGAGGTCTGTACCGAGATCATAGAAAGCCTGGTATGCATCCTCGAACTCACTCTTACGCTTGATCTGCGCATGATGTTGAGCGAGCATGTTCCGGCCGGGTTCTTGCGGAGAGAACATCATGTTTGCCCTCCACGTGTCCGGATCGACTAGACCATTGCGTCTCTTGTGCTGGTCGAGATGCACGAATTGGCGGAAAATCTCTACGCGTGTGTGGAAAGGAATGAAGAAAGGCATGTTCTGCAAGATTTCCAGCCTCGGCGCGACAGACTCCAGATGACGACGACGGATGGCCTTGCGCTGCGCACGAGCGCGGACTTCCTGATTACGGTGATAGCCGGTGGGACCACGAGGGGAAGTGTTGAACATGTCGTCGTCCGAGTCTTCAGCTCCCACGTCTTCCTCCTCTTGTTCAGCGAGGCGGTGGCGGTTTTCTTCCTCAGCCACGACACCAGGTATGAAAGCCGTCATGTCAAATCGAGACGTCATCAGCCAATGATCTGTTGGCAGGAAATGACGCCGGCTGTCCCGCTCGTAGATTGATCGTAGAAGACCAGTCGCAATGCCTTTGAGATAGTCGGAGGTCATACCTGGCATGCCTGCCAAGGTGAGCGGCTTGGGTTCCAAGTCGTCGGCAGGCTCCGAGGTCGCACGGCCGCCGAAATGTAGACTCAGGCTACCTGTTTCCCGAGATGGTGTCGCATATGCGTTCAGCTCGGCAGCATTGAAGTATAATGTGAATCCCAGGTTCTTTAAGAATGTCACCAATGTGGCAACATCCTCAACTGGAATTGCGCTTTGAGATCCGCCGACTGCCTTACCCATAAACTCTTCGTCATCCATAATCTTGAGGAGAAATGTGTAGAGCTCAAGGAAGACGAGGATGACAGTCCACTCCTCCTTTTGTGACGCCGCATTCGAGGATCGAAGTAGCGCTACTACATCGCGGGAGTTCTTGCTAACGGTAGAGAAGACCGACGTTGCCTTTGTGGCATTCCAGAAGAATCGTGTCGCGGGAATGTCGTGTGAGTTCGTCGGTCCAAGATACAGCCACATGCGGATATCGTCAGCCTTACGTGGAAAGCAACGAAGTAGTGTGAGGGCGTAGTTCGCGAAAAGTTGTGCGTTCCTTGTGTCTTCGTGATGAAGCTCATCTGAACGACTGTTGCGGACGAGTAGGTTGCGAACGCTCTCCTGATTTACTAGTGAACTTGTTTGCTCGTAGAGGTACGTGTTGAGTGGTAGGTCGCGAGTAGCCTTCGAGAGGATTTCACGATCGAATGCAACATTTTCAACGTCGAGGGGCGCGCTTTCAAAGTCGACTTCGTCCGCTAGAGATCCTAACAGCCCTGCGATTGTTGTCGTTATACCAACACGAGTTCGCCCACACAGAAAGTTGAGGTTGCCAAGCAACCATAGACGACTCCGAGTGCTCCATTGTAGATCATGTGCTTGGGACAGAGCTTCTACCAGAGATGGGCGGTGCACCGCTGATTTCAACAACGAAAGCATTTGCGGACTGAGTGGATGTCCCAGCAAAACAGCTACTCCCGCATACCCACCTTCAGTTCCAAGCGGCGCGATAAGGGCGTTTTGCAACGCGTCTTCTGACACACCGCTCAGAGATGTCAGAGTCTCGTAATAAGCCACGGCATGCGATTCGTCCATCTCCGCCGCCCGTTTCAAAGGGTTTGCGGCAAACGCGAGCACATTGAGGATGGTGCTGCTGAGGTCTGCCTCTTCTGCGCCCCCCTTTGTTTTCAGCGCAACCAGGCACGCTTGTCGCAGCTTTGCGTATGCGACAGGCCATTGTCCGTCATCACAGGGCACTTTCTCCGACGTCGACATTTGTTTCATTCCATACCAGCCAAGTCTTTTCACGTCCGACGGTTCTTTCTTGGGTGAATAGAATAGGAGCAACCGGTTCAGTTGTGATAGTGATTCTTCAGCGGATGCGTAGACGCCATGTGAACGGGGCTCCTCCTCGGCCGCGTCCCATATCTCCCGCCATGATTTAAACGCTCTCTTCCGGGCACGGTGCCCACGCCATACTCGCTGTATTCGACTAGAAGCCTGTATCCTCTCCCTTTGCAGTTGCCTTTGGAGCCTTTCGTGCTGTGCGGAGGCGATTGTAGACTGAGGACCGGCGTTTGGGTTGGCTGCAGCGAACGGATTTGATGGTCGGCCAGAGAGGTTGACCTGGCGAGGGCGGCGCGACTGTCCGGTGAAGGATTGATACATTTTGTGGAGGATGGTATGGAGAGGATGTCAGTCAACCGAACAGGAGAATTGTCATCGAGGCTTCCATAAGGCTGGCGCGTGGCGTCGGTTGGGCAGTGGTGGTGATGATTATGGAAGCAGCGCCTCCAAGACTTTCGACAGTTGATGACGGAAGACGGACGGGAAGATTACCTCTGCCTTAGAGCCATCACGTCGAGTCCAGCTCCTTGCAACCGAGCCAGTCAAGCTTCCATGCCGGAATGCCAATGCCAATCTTCTTCTTATCACTTCAACCTCACTTCACCTCCTCGACGTATACATACACTCTACTGTACTGTAACATCTGACAATCATATATACCTTACCCACTCCGAGCGAGACTCGTCCCGCGGCATCCGCAAATTTGCCACCACGCAACTTTCTGGTTCTGCTGCACGGCCGCTACAACCATCTGCCCCGTCGTCGCCGCTAGCTAGGATGTTTTGCCCTGATGCGACATGTCAAGGCCGACAATTACATGCATCTACCGAGCTGTATTACTCATTTTTGCTTTTCTCGGCATCGAAACTACCCTCCGCATTCGCATGAAACGATGTAACCGCTCGCGAGCTCACGCGTACGTCGTGCGACCTCGTGGCAGAACACAGTCCTAGCTGTATTACAATTCGCCTCGCTTGATCCTACAGACCCGCTGTGCACTCTCGCCCCTTGCCCTTATCACTCCATCTAGGACGAGGACTGGTTCGAATGGTCATACTTCAAACTAATCGTGCTCCCGGTGGCAGACTTCGCACCTGACCCTCTGGACTTCGAGTGAGGGGAAGCGCTGTCTGACCTCAGTTCGGCGAACAGAAATGCGCGCTTTTATGGAGATCAGGAGGGGTTACTCATCCTTCACAGCGGTGTTTGCTTTTACGCATCCGCAAAATGCTGCTGCACTGCGACTCTGCTACCGTTGGAACGGCTTTGAACGGCACACCTTATCTTGGCGCCACCGCTGGCCGGCGTTGGCCGCCGTCTCGACTCTTCAAGCTGCAGGGTCGTGCACAGTTTTTCCTCACCCAACCACAATTGGCGCGCCAGCGAAATGTCACCAGTATTAGCCGAGTGTCTGTCTTCTTATATGGTCTCGAGGTCGCGCTCCGTCCTTGCTCACGACTTCCTGGTAGGTGAGTGGAGTTTCCTACGCCACTCTCGACAATTTTTACGTGATATTACGTCGGATCCTCAGCACGCTCCACGAGTTTCTGCAAACCTTGTTTCTCTTTCCAACGTCTGAATTGCGGCTTTACTAAAATCTTTGGACTGCGCACGCGACTTTTGTGACCATGGCCGACTTCGAAAAGAAGCCCTCCGCCCAAGTCGGAAACAACCACGGCGCTCCATTCGTCGACGGCAGCTCGATGTCTGGAAGTCAAAACAATGATGTCGAGAAGGGAACCACCGAGCAGCTGCAGCGTCGTCTGCAGTCGCGCCATTTGCAGATGATCGCAATCGGTGGAACCATTGGCACAGGTCTTGTATGTGTGCCGCCTCAGCAACATACGCCCACATGGCGCAATCCTGCAGACTAAACGTGATGCTGACCCAAACTCACAGTTCATTGGTTCTGGAGGTGCTCTTGCAACAGCTGGTCCTGCCGGCGCACTCATCGCATATGCCTTTGTCGGAACGCTCGTCTACTCAGTCATGGTCGCCATGGGCGAGATGGCCACCTTCATCCCCGTATCCGGAGCCTTTACCGCCTACGCCAGCCGCTTTGTGGATAAGAGTCTTGGATTTTCGATGGGTTGGATATACTGGTTCTCTTGGGCAATCACATACGCACTCGAGCTTACGGCTTCTGGGCTGATCATCCAGTACTGGGTACCAGAAATCGAGATCGGCATCTTCATCGGCATTTTCTTCGTGGTCATCACGGCCATGAACTTCGCACCAGTATCAATCTACGGCGAAGTCGAATTTTGGTTCGCTAGCATCAAGGTTGTTACCGTCATTGGCTTTATCATCTTCGGCATCTGCATCAATGCCGGTGCAGGCGAAAAGGGCTACTTGGGATTCAAGTACTGGAACAACCCGGGAGCTTTCAACCCACACTTGACCGACGCGAGCAGCATTCTCGCCAACAACTTGCCCCTTGCGAAGTTCGTCGGCTTCTGGGCCGTTCTGATCCAGGCAGGGTTCTCGTACCAAGGAACCGAGCTGGTCGGTATTGCAGCCGGTGAGACCGCCAACCCGCGTAAGAACGTGCCCAAGGCCATCAAGCAGACCTTCTGGCGTATCTTGCTCTTCTTCGTCCTTACGATCCTCATGATTGGTATCCTGATTCCTTCGGACGACGAGAACCTTCTCAACGACACCACAGACGCCAACAGCTCTCCTCTCGTCGTTGCTGCGAACCTTGCGGGTGTGTCCGTGTTGCCAGACATCATCAACGGTGTTCTTTTCACCGTCGTTCTCAGCGCTGCAAACTCGAACGTCTACTCTGGCTCTCGAATCCTGGTCGGTCTCGCGAACGAAGGATCCGCACCAAAGTTCCTGACAAAGGTCAATCGCTGGGGTGTCCCGTACAATGCGGTTACTTTCACCGCCGCCTTTGGTCTACTTGGATTCTTGAATGAGTCATCTAGCGGAGGCGAGGTCTTCAACTGGTTCGTGAACATTTCCGGAGTAGCAGGTTTTATTTCCTGGACCTGTATCGGTGTTGCGCACATCGCTTTCATGCGCGCCTGCGAGGCACAGGGAATTGTCCGCAGCACCCTTCCTTACGTTGCGCCCCTGCAACCATGGTTCACATGGTACGGCGTGGTCTTCAACATCCTCATCATCCTAACCCAGGGTTTCGAATCGTTCGTGCCATGGGACACTAGCAGCTTCTTCACCGCATACATCAGTTTGATCTTGTTCGTCGTCTTGTACGTCGGACACAAGGCATGGACGCGTTGCCCCTTTGTGGCTTCCACCGAGGCAGATCTTCTTTCTGGTCGCAAGGAGCTCGATGACATGTACGTGCCGGAAGCGAAGCCGACGACCTTCTGGGGCAAGGTTCTTGCATGGCTTGGTTGAAGGCGGCTTTGGCCATTGCCGAGCTTGCCTTTTTGGGTCCTGTTTACTTTAGCGTTGGGCATTGTTTGAGCATGTGTACTATTATATGATATGAGGGATAGAAAGGTCATCATCAACTTTCAATCACACTCCGACTATTCGTTCTCAGTTGGCATTTATCATCCTTTCCTGCCATCATGCGCAGTCACAGCAAAGGGAATCCGTTGTGCACGCCGGAGATGGGAGAAGACTTCGATTGAAAAGAGGATAATATGGTCTCGTTACACAAAATCAGCAAACCGACTGACTGATATCCACATGTACTCCATAGGTCCGTCTACGATCTAACACCAGAAGGCAACACGCCCCAAACACCCAGCGGATCTTCCGACCCGTTAGCCTTCCTCCTCTCCGCCTGCTGCAACCGCTTGCATCTCTTGACAAGAAGTCCCACGCTAATCGGCCCGATCAGGGTACAGAGCAGGATCGCCCAAGTGACGACCAGGAACTCCTCTGAACCGCCTTCCTCGCCGAAAACTCCGTTGGCTTCAGCGACGGAACTGATCAGAAAACCGATTTCACCGCGTGAGACCATTGCGCTGCCTAGGATCGCGGCTGGGTAGAGGGATTTGGGACGAGGGAGAGCGGGTGCTCGTTTGCGCGAGGTGTTTGCTGCGCTTGTGGTGGGTGCCTCGTTGCTTGGTGTTACTGCAGGTGCTCGGTTGGGTTCGTCGACGGTCGGAGCATCGTTGCTTTGCCGTCGCATTACTCCGTCTGTCTGCGGACGCCGATCGTGCGGGGCGGAAGTCGAGTCTGTCTTTGAAGACCTCTCGCTTGTCGCATGAGGAGTCTCGCTACTGCAGCTGATCGATTGCAGCAGTTTCGAAACCGCCTTGGCTCGCGGCATGGGAGCGAAGCGGACGAGCCATAGGCCGCAGACTATCTTTGCGAAGACCATCAGGATCGTGTAGACGATTCCGCGCCAGATCACGCGCCCGCTGAACATCCTCGTGATAGGAATCGCGAAGCCGATGGAGGCAAAGAAGAGAGGTCGCAGAAGGGATTCGACGGCTGGTGAGTAGTACTTTTCGTATACCGCCTTACCGGAGCAGGCATTGTCGAATTCGTGCGTGCTGGCAGCCGTGTTGCTAACAACAGATCGTGCGCTGTGCGATGTTCTTGGAGATTGGTTCGAAGCTTGTGATGTTGTAGAACCAGCTGTTGATGGTCGCTCGCCATCCGCGATGGCAACACTGTCACCTAACCACGTTACCGCTGCACCAGCCAAGTACGCGGCAAACAAGTTCGAGGTACCGGCATATGTGGCACCAGTAACCATAGCTAGTAGAAGCCCTGTTTGAAAAATGAGAGCAGCTTTCGAAGTCCAAAAGATGGCTTTATGCCTTGCATTCTCAGGTCGATCAAGATAGTCGCATGCACGCTGCAAGACTGGCTTGGCGATGAAGAGGCAGATAAGAGGGACCAAGACTGCAAAAGCAACAGACACGAACACAGGCCGAATGACCGTTATTTCGGTGAAGGACGAACCAGCACCGAGGGTTGGGATGATCTGGACCATAACCAGGCCTACCACGTCGTCCATCATGGCCGCACTTGTTAGCACAACCCCCAGTCGACTCTCTGTAAGACCGCTCGTAGCAAGAACGGTGAAAGTGGTTCCCAGCGACGTCGAACATAGCGCAGCCCCAGCGGCGAAAGCCTGTACAGGAGACAGTGGTAAGAGGCCGAGAAGGACGTAGGACAGGCCGATGGGCACTGCGATGCCAGTGAGAGCTACTGCCGATGATAGGAAAAGATTTGCTTTGAGGGATTGAAGGTTGCTTGAAATTCCACCTGAAGTTGTGTTGGTAAGAGTATCTTTCTCTTGTGGTTTCTCGAACTCACCTTCGTATACAATGAGTATCAGCCCGATGTATCCCAATTGAACAATCGAGTCTTGAAGCTCTGCTGACAGCCAATTTGCTCCGGGCATGCCCCATCCGATGCCAATGAACAGCTGCCCAACGAGACCGCAATACACCATCCTGTCGAGGACATGGTTGACCGCGTTTAGCAAGAGTAAAAACGATGAGATGATGAGAATCGTGACGATCCCTGGCTCATGGTATGGCAGAGAAGCCATGTTCTCGGGCGACGACATCGTGAGCCTGGAATCTCCCCAAGCTGAAGGTGTATGGCTTGGATCATTGACGATATTTCAAAGGCATGTCGATAGATGATGGCGGTGCCGTAGCAGAGAAAGGACTTACAAGTCCCTTAGCCCTATCGTGGCTGTGCAACACAAAACACTTCTCGGGATACAAATCAAAGGGGACAGTCTACCCCCAGCATGTCGAGCTTGTGTTTCGGTATATTTGCCTCCCGATAGATCACCTCAAAACAACAGCATCATCACAACGAGATATCAATTTACGGCCGATCTTGAGTGAAACCCCTAGGTGAGTTGTAGTCGCCTACCATTTCCCGAGGTTTTTCAACGAATAGATTTGACAAGAAATACAGCCTGATGGCTTCCTGAGTACTTGCTTCAATAAGATCCTTACCAAATATTATGCTATATCGACCTTTACGATAGGAAAACAGGAGATGGGGTGGTTTGAGCTCAATGTTTTCAACTTCAGTATATCTGCGAGGGACAAGAGGTCGTGAAGATTGGAAGTTTGGAAAATCTGTTGCACATCACAGGTAAGGTTCGTTCGGGCACTTTGAGTTCATTCGAACTGGTACATGTATCCGTAACTTCTAACGATGCTTACTTGGACAAAAGGATTCGACCAACAGTGCTATTCTACGCGTGTCTTCGTTTATCAGTGTCTCAGTCTCGAGGCTTTCAAAAAGCGTTCACAGGGAAGGGACTGAGCAAGTCCACCCAGGCCTGATTCAGGCGCAGCAATTCCCTCGCGTGGAACTCCTCTTTACGCGTTTTCATCTTCTTCTTACGACGGTTTCGAGACATCCGGGAGCTTTTCTCAGTCGTGCTAGACGTCACCTTTCGATTGTCTTCCCATCGCCAGTTCTCTCCCCAGGTGTCAGCGAGCCGTCTCCGCTTGGCCTGATTCTCACGCAATGGGACGTCTCCGTAAGGAGACGAGAACCAATCATACTCATCCACGGTCGTAGGAACTTCGTGATAGGGGCGTAACCACATTTTCTTGAAGGGCTTGCGGCGGCGGCTGCTGGATTCCGCTCCCTTTTCGTCCCAGAAATTGTCGGTGAGGAAGTACCAATATGCTGTTTCTTCCACCCATGGTGGATACATTCTGAAGTCCACGGTGTACGCGTAGATGGGCTGACCCCACGGCATATTTTTGTAATCGCTCAGCCTGTGCACCTGTGGCCACTCTAGTAGATACAAGCCATTGCGATCTGCAAGAGGCTTGCCGCCTAATAGGAAGTTTTCGAAGGCATGGCCGACTTCGGCGAACCGTTCGCCGTTGAACCTGGGCTCAGCAGAAGCCTGGATTTCCAGATAGCAAAAGGCGTGCACGACCTCGTGGCACAGTGTACTGGCGCTGCAGATGATACTGCGTTTCAGTTCACCCGTAGTGAGCACATCACAACTAGACCTTGAAGCACTGAAGTTGTATCCAATGATTTTCTCCGTGTCCATGACTATATCGCAATGGAATGGCACGCCCTTTCTCGGCCGCCTGGTCGTGTAGCCGTTCGAACCCTTTTTAAATGCACTCGCGTCTAGCTGAGAGAATTCGCGAAAATGGATGAAAATCATAGGGGCGTGTTGTCGCAACCGCTGGAGCGTTGCTTCCTTTTTCTCGGCGCTCAAGTGCCTGCGTGGATGGGCGTGGAAATCCAGCCCGTTTTTGCCATGCTCCATTAGCCCGAACAGGAAGGGCAAGGCAGAGTCGTCGGTCAACATCCGAGTTGCAAGCTGCAATATTGCGCGTACGACATAGTTGTCAGAGGGAGCCGGGCTTGCTATTTCCGGGACGGGCACCGGCTCAGTCTTCATTTTGAAGCCCATGCGTGCATGAGTACACGGACAAAAGCGGAGTAGTGTAAACTTGCAGCGACATATCGTATGAAAGATCGGGTGGATGTCGTTCGTGAGCTGGTTGATCTCACCTTCAGGATCGACGCCATGGCGGAGACAATCTTGAATGATATTTCGCTCACCCCAAGCTGTTTTTCTCGCGTGGTCGTCACAGGGTATCATGACCACGTCGGCCTGTTCAGCCTGAAGGCGTGGAGTCCCGTCGGCCTTATGTAGTGAAGGTACGGCCTGCCCCATTTAAAAGGTGGGAGAGGTTCGGCGAACTCTTCAAACGAGCGCTTGTGGCTGGGCATGATGCGTTTGTCTTTGAGAACGCGTATGCAACTGGGTGGTGGGTGATGGATCTGGAGGAAAGGAAAGAAAGATGTACAGCAAGAGGACAGTCACCGATCATGTGGTGTAGCTCTGGTAGCTCCTCAGGTGTCGGACACGATCACTTGCTTGACAGTGATGCATTATATTCACTGTCGAACAAAGACGTTTCGTCGCGCATCCTTTCATGTTTCCCATGGTACAAGGGCATTGTCTGGCAAAGGAGGCCCCGAACCAGTGAGATCCTCGACCAGCTTCACTGATCTGGGGCTCTGTGTGTTGTGAAGCTCTTGTAGTCGATACATTTGATGCATTCGACAAGTGAAGCCAGCCAATGTAAACCAGAGACAATTAGTGCACTTCGGGGGCCCCCGTTGCAACAATTGTTGAGAACCAGAAAAAAGGCTTTGCTGGTGAAGGCGAGTTACAGGTGGTAAACAACTCATCAGCAAGTCCTTTAATTGTCAACAATGCACATCTTCCTCGCCTTCGCAGGAAGCTCCCACTCGACCTCCTCCATCAGCATGTAAAACTCGAACGGCACGCCTCGCATAGTCCGTTTGATCTTCTTCCGCCCCGTCATCGGATCATCCACCAACTTGTCCTTCCAGCCCTGCACTTCAAAAGCCTGCACTGCCGCCCATCCGCGGAAGAGTGCGCGCCAGTAACAAGCTTCAGCCGCTGGGGTGAGGTAGCGTTCGCGGAAAGTGGCGCGCGCGTTGTCCGCGATTTTCTGCGTGGATGAGCGGATGTTGGTAGTCTTGAGGAGGGATGCCATTTTCCTGGGAAGGTCCGAGAAGTCGCGTTTGGTTTGCACGTAGTTTTGGGCTTCTCCTGAGGGCTGTAAGAGGTGATGGAAATGCTCGATCCAGTTCAGTGGGTGGGACAATACTACTGAGTGGCAGTTGAGTAAGTATTTGAATCTTCCGGAGTAGGTGTTGCCTTCAATTTGGGCGAGAAACTGATAGGCGCAGTGGTCTTCCATTCCGAGGAGCCGGGTCGCGATGTTGGTCTTGTTGCTCCAGTCGAGAGTTTGGACGTCAGACCAAGGCTGATTGGCACTGGCGGACATGAGACCAGATCGAGCGTCTTGGGAGCCTAAGCCTTCTATAGCGCCACGCCAGACGATTTGGGGGATCTTGTCGAGAAAATCTTCCTCCTCTGCAACGATTGTGCTATGAAGCTCAACGTAGCTGCGCAACCCAACGTTTGGCCAGCCAAAAAAGCCAAAGTCCGGGCATAGCCAAATATTTTCTTGCTGCTCCAGCCTCGAATAGCCCCATGTGGTGTGATTGAGATCATTCTGGTCTAACAACGGAGCGTCGTGATCTGTCACCGTGAACTCGATATTCGGAAGTGGGCCAGCATGTGCAGTGACAGCACGATGTATAGCATGCAACGTAGCCAGAGCTCTCGGCCGATGATTGTGATCGAGAACATTGTGCGCGTCAATCACGTACAGCTGATTGTCGTAAATCATTGCCCTCACAATACCATCTTCACGCCAGCCAACGTCGAGCTCCTTTGCGGTGATGCCGCCTCTATCCTTCCACCAAGAAACGGCGCGATCGATTTCTTTGTACAGCTCCGGGAAGGCTGACAGACATTGCGCCTCGTCCAGGCCGTAGTTCCGAGCGTCTAGAGGGTACTCGTAGATCCATTCGCGCTGTGAATACCAGGCGTGCGATTGGCTGTGTGAGATTGGTGGGCCTTTGGATTTGTCATCCGATTTAGAAGGGCGGGTTCGGTTGTACTGTTCTTTCAAGAAGGTCGGTCCGCCGAGTGTCGAGAAGATCAGAGCAGCCGTGATACAGCCAAAGAGCACGCTGTACAATGCGAGGGTCCGCATTTTCGATTATGGTCTCATACTATGTAGTTGTGGGCTTGCGAGGATAGCCGGACATGCGGTTGCCAACAGAGCGTGAGTGCCTAGATACCTGGTAGTGACCGCCGAGTCGCTTGCTGCTTCGCTGCTTCGCTGCCTTGCATGGCCCATTGCATTCCAGTCCCGGGCCGCAAGGTGACACCAAAACCGCGTGGAACCATGTACCCGCATCTCGGAAGAGATTGGTAGATTACTAACAGAGCGTTAGTGAATATATGCATCTCTGAGACATCTGATTGGACCCTCGATGGCAAGAATCTCCAAAGTAACCAAACTAGAAGGAGAAACGTCTCGTCCGCTGTACATCAGACACATGACTTGAAAGAAGTCCAAGCCTTCTTGTTGTATAGCAGTAGTAGTAGTAGTAACGCTGGACACTACGATCCGTCCTCGCAGTTTGATATCTCCAGCGTAGTCCATGCCCAGTCCCAATCCAATCGTGATCTCGTCAACTCCAACCCGCCCGCTCAAATCCGCTGCACCAACCACAAACTGCGCCCACGCTCTTAACCAACAAACAGCCGTTCTCGTTCAAAGCGAACGTACAAGTTAGCCCTCTACTTGAGCTCGAAAGTGCACTGCCTGCACTCGCTAGCCTGCTCGTCCTCGGCAGTATCGATCTGTTCCAAGTGGCCGTTGGACAGCCTGTACAGCAGGCCGTGGACCTTCAAGCCGCGGTCCCGGATGGCGTCGACGACAGTCGGAATGCGCCTGAGGTTATCCACGCCCTGCTGGACGTTGAGCTTGGCGAGCGCGTCCTCCTTGTCCTCGGCGCTGAGCTCGTTCAGCGTCGCGGCGTGCTTCTCGCGGATCTGGCGCATGGGCTGCAGCCAGACGTCGAGGATATCGAGCTTGTTGTTGGCCAGAGTGGCCTTGACGCCTCCGCAGGAGGTGTGGCCGCACAGGACGATGTGCTTGATCTTGAGGTGCTTGACGCTGAACTCGACGGCGGACAGCAGGGCGATGTCGGTCGGGTTGATCACGTTGGCGATGTTGCGCAGGACAAAGACCTCGCCGGGCTTCTTGCCCAGGACCGTGGTCTCGGGGACGCGCGAGTCGCAACAGCCGATCCACAGGATGTCGGGCGACTGGCCCTTGGCGCTGTTCTTGAAGAATTCGGGGTCTTTGGTGGAGATGTCCTCGGCCCAGATCTTGTTGGCCTGCAGGGAGGAGGTGAACTCGTCGTCTAGAGGAAGGATGAAAGAGTCAGCTGGGCGTGATGGTCTAAGCAGAAGACACTGCGATGCGTGCAATAATGGGTGTAGTGATGACTGATGGCGTACGGCTGTGGGAGCGCCTGGAGGACTCGCTAAAGGAACGACAGGGTTGTTGTTGGGGTTCCAGGCTGCTGGATACGGCGCTGCTGCATGGGTGTTTGAGCAGCGGGCCCGAAGGTGAGGGCTTATGGAGGCGCATGGCCGAGCGATGATGCGCGGCGACGGCGCGCCAGGCCCGCGGAGTGAAGGATGAAGCCATTGGGGATATATGAGGGTATGAATGGATGGCGGGAGGGAGGGAGGGATAGTTGGGATGGGGGATAGGTATGGATCTAAGGCGACCTACCGTGAGAGTGCGCCATGGTTGTGTGTGTATCCGTGTCTGCGGTATCGCGGGAGTCGATTGGGTAAAGGCGCGAGGCTGTATACGATTGTGCTATCGAGTCGTTGTTGGTCCGAGCTGATGAGTCGGTAAGATGGGCAAAAGGTATACCGGATCTGTTCGTGTGTATAACTTTGATGTGTATAGTCGGTTTGGACGGGTCACAGGGAAAAGTCGGCGACTCTTATAGTGTGGTGGCAGTCCAACTGTGCTACGGCGAAATGGCGTGGCGTGGCACGGCGGCGTTGACTATCACTACCTCTACCTATCAGTGAGTGACGGATTTCCGATCAGTTCACCCGCAGATCACGTCTCAGCAAAGAGCACAGCAAGAGCTATAACGGCGGCTTGGTTGAGCGTTCTTGCTGAGATGGTGGGGGGCTGACTGTGTAACGCGTATCCTTGGCCGTGTCTCCCAAGAATATCCATCTTCTCCATATGCTTGGCTGACATCTTATCGTTCTCTCCTGAATCATTCAGCAGTGGCAGTGTCGTTGCTAGTCTTGTGGTTTTGCGTATTCTCCCGATTCGGGGTGATGTAACAAACTTTAAATCGAGTCAAGTTACAACACCTTTTACTAAGCCGCCGACTAAGCAGCATTGGCTGTGCTTCGTCCCGATTGCTTCGTCTCCCGAGACTAAGCCTATCTATACATCTATCCAGTGGCTGTGTCGCTTGAACAACGGATACGTTTGACGATATGTGAGTGGGACGCGTACCTAGCTTTCGAATTGTAATTCTACTCTACATAAATTCATCGACCACATTACATATAGCACAGCTCCAATCAAGTAAAACATCAAACCGGATCCCAAATCCCAATCCTTCGACGCCGACGAAAACACCAGTAAATCAAAATCTGTCAATCAAAGAATAAACCGGCATCGGAACTAAAGCCAACCATCCACGCCATCAACATCAAACCACGCATCACCCATAACCACCCAAAAAAAAAACAAAGAACCCTTAGTCACTCATCCCCACCGCCCATGCGGCACCCTGAACGCCTCATAATCAACCCTACTCACAAACTCCTCCTCACGGTATAGCGGCGGCTCCTCACCACACTCAAAGTAGCCCGTCTCCGGATCAACATCATTAGCCATGACAACCTCCCAACCCCTCAGCAGCGCGATCCTTACGCACTCGCGCCGCAGCAAATACTCCTCTTGCAAAACCCGACTCCTCAAAGCAACCAAGCGGTCCAGGGTGCGGAAATGGGGATCAAGGAGCACGAGGGTGATCTTGATGTTTCCGGCCGTACCGCTACCGCTGGCTACGCCCGCACTCGCGCCAATTGGTTCCATAAAGATGTGGTCGAAGACGCAGCGCAGGTAGCGCACGAGGTGCTCGCGCTTGACGCGGAAGTCGTGGGGGAGGACGAGCTTGTATTCGCGCAGTCTGCCGTTGTTGCCTGCGAGGGCGAGGGCGAAGTCGAAGTTCGGGCTGCTGATTTTGCCTTGCATGTGCATGCCCTTCCACTTCAGCCAGGCGGGCAGGTCGTCCCAGCGCGACGGAGGGAGCTTGCTCGTGCAAGTGTTGCTCTTACATAACCAGACGGGGAGTTTCTGCCAGAGTGCGCGGGAGAGCCGATAGAAATTGCCCAGGCGGAGATTGGTTACGCACGAGCAGCTATCGACGTTGTTGTCGAAGGTGACGTGGTGGGTGATTTGGCGATGCGCTTCGTGTTGGCCTCGCCGATGGTTTTGCAGAAGGCCTCGAGGGTGTCGCGGCCATCCGGGGCCGTGAAGCGGAATTCGTTGTGGCCATAGAAGACACTGGACGCCTCGGCGTTGATTTGCTTGTTCACTCGCATCAGGCCCAAGGAAGGTTTCACGCAATCTCGCCAGTGTGTGTAGTGGGGAGGAAGAAGGCCAGGTTCAACAAAGGAGGCTTTCCCGGCGCAGTACCATGTATGGAGACGTGAGATTGAGCGGGTCTCGACTTCGATGCTTCCAAAGACGAGACTTAGATCATAGATCTGGTTGCGGATCTCGCCAGGAAGGTCGAGGAACGAAAGCGTCTGCCGCTCCTTGTAATCGCACTTTGCGTATCTGCGATCTGCGTTCAGCACTCTGTAAGGTCGGTAGATCTGGAGGGCCTCGTCGGTCCAGTCGCGGAGCGTTATAGTACGATAGCTGCTCTTGAGGGGCTGATCTCCTGGGGCATGATCGGGCGATTCTGGTGGTAGTCTGTCCCCGTCGAGTGGTCCAATGAGAGAACGGCGAATGTCAGTCTGCACAGAGGACCATACGCCTTCCCCCACGTAAGTTGGATCCGCTTCTGCGCGCCTGCGGTGAGGCTTAGACGGTTTCCTCATGTCATCGGTGAGGGATTCTATGGCATCGGTGTAGGAGTCCATGACATCGGTAATTGTTTGGATGGCATCGCAGAGAGTGTCCACGGCATCGGTGAGATAGTGTGCCATGATTGACAGCAGATCGATGGATGGAGGAATCGAACAAGAAGCGTCGGTGAAATATTACCGTATGGGTGCGAACGGGTGAGGCTGTTGATTAGTTTGACTGTTGGTAGGCAGGCGAACGAGCAGTCGGTGAGGACGAGGGACGGAGGGGTCGGTGAGGAGAAGGGCACGGTGCTCCCGGTGGTCGCGTCGGCGCACGACGACCACCGGGCTCCGCCGAGGCGGGAGCGCGCGTCCACCCGGGTCAGCGGGCGGGAGCAGGGGTCGTCAGTGCGAGGGCAGCTGCTGCGTCGTGGACGCAGTACCGGTGCTGATGCGCACGAGACCGTCTTTCCTGCGGGGAGCCCCGTGTCCGCGAGCCGATCCGCCGGCCGGTGAGGTGGCCGCGCCGGCGCCGCGGCTCGCGACGGGGTACCCCTCGACGGTACGCGCGGGGCGGGGGCGCCCGCAAGGGAAGGGTGAGGCACCTGAATCACGCGCTTTCCCAATCGGCCAACAGGCTGTTGGCTTTTTGCCGCACCGCGAGAGCTCGTTACTGCACCAGGGCCAGCAGGGCGCGGATGTCGGCGGCCAGCAGGTCCGGCTCCTCGTGCGGGGCGAAGTGGCCGCCGCGGGGCATCGGCGTGTAGCGGACGACGTCGTAGCTGCGCTCGGCCCAGCTGCGCGGCGGGTGCACCAGGTCGAAGGGGAAGACGGCGACCGCGGTGGGCACCGCGACCCGGCCGACGCGGGCCGTCCGGCCGGTCGCGTACTCCCAGTAGGGGCGGAGCGACGTGGAGATCGAGTCGGTGAACCAGTAGAGCGACGCGACGGTGAGCAGGTGGTCGTCGTCGAAGCGGGTCGAGGGGTCGCCGCCGCAGTCGCTCCAGGCCCGGTGCTTCTCGAGGATCCAGGCGAGCAGGCCGACCGGCGAGTCGGACAGCGCGGGTGCGAGGGTGAGCGGGCGGGTCTGCTGCTGGTGCTCGTAGGCGCCCTCGTCCGCGAACCAGGTGCGCTGCTCCGCCAGGTGCTCGCGCTCCTCGTCGGTGAGGGTCGTCTCGTCGACGTGCCGCGGGGAGGCGACGGCGAGCAGGTGGATCCCGGCGACCGCCTCGGGGTGGCTCTCGGCCAGGCGCGAGGTGATGCCCGCGCCCAGATCGCCGCCGTGCGCGGTGTAGCGGGGGAAGCCGAGCTCCTCCGTCATCAGGCGGTGCCAGAGCTCGTGCGTCTGCTCGTCGGGTCCGGGCCGCTGCGGCGAGAACGGGAAGCCGGGCAGCGCGGGGACGACGACGGTGACGGCGTCGGCCGGGTCGCCGCCGAAGCGCGACGGGGCGGACAGGCGCTTGGCGAGGGGAACCAGCTCGAGAGCGGTGCTGGGCCAGCCGTTCGTCAGGACGATCGGGAGGCGGCCCGGCGTCCCGGCGTCGAGCTCCGCGTCGGTCTCCGCGTCGAAGCGCAGATAGGCCACGGGCGTCCCGTCGAGGTCGGCCTGCGCCCAGGGCAGCTCGCGGATCCGCTGCTCCTCGGCCGGCCAGTCGAACTCCTCCGACCAGCGCCGGGCCAGCCGCCGCAGCTCGGCCTGGTCGGTGCCGGCCGACCAGCCCTCGACCGGCCACTCGGGCGACCAGCGGGTCCGGCGGACGCGCTCGCGGAGGTCGGCCCACTCCTCCGCGGTGACGGCGGGGACCGGGGAACCGGGTCGTGTCGAGGTCATCGCCCGACCGTAGCGGCCGGGTCCGACATCAGAACAGGTCGGGGCCCTCCGGCTGCCGCGCCGTCGACGACTCGACATCGACGACCTCGCGGCGCAGCTCCTCCGTGACCTCGCGGGCCCCGGCGACGGACTCCACCCGGAGCGTCACGCGCTCGACGGGCACGACGGTCCGGACGACGTCGATCCGCTCCTCGTGCAGGACGACGACGATCGGCGCCTGCGGGGCGGTCGCGATCGCGGCGGGCAGCGGCGGCCCGTCGGCGATCGGCTCGCGGACGACGCGCAGCTCCTCCCGGCGGACCTCGACGGTGACGGTGCGCTGCTCGGTCACGACGACCCGCTGCAGCCGGACCCGCTCCGTCGCGTGCCGGCGTGTGCCGACGAGAAGCCTCTCCTCGTGCAGGACGACCTCGGCGGTCGGCTCGGTCGGTGTCTCGCTCATGCGGTCCCCTCGGTCAGGTGCGGATGCGGATGCGGGTGGGGATGCGGACGCGGAGACGGACGCGGCCGCGGCCGGCCCTGCTCGGAGCGAGCGGAGCCGGCCGCGGGTGCTGCCGCGGTCGTGCGCGTCAGCGGGGGCGGCGCGCGGTGGTCGCCGGGGCGGCCTGCTTCGCCTGGTCGGCGGCGCGCTTCGCCTGCTCGGTGACGGACGGCGCGTTCTGCGCCTGCTGCTGGATCTTCGGCGCCTCCTCCTCGGCCTTCGTGAGGATCGCCTCCCAGCGCTGCTGCATCGGCTTGATCAGCCCGCCGCCCGCGCCGACGATGATGACGCCCGCGATGATCGCGAGCACGGCGATGAGGATCGGCGTGGTCACCGTCGTGGCGACCTCGATCTGGTTCAGCGCCGCGGTGACGCCGAGGAAGAGGATGAAGATAGCGACGATGTTGCCGAGGACCTTGCCGTAGGAGAGGCCGCCCAGAGTGTTCTGGATGAGGCCCTTGGCCCCGGCGGCGATCGCGGCGGCGAGGACGACGATGATGATCGCGACGATGATCTTCGGCAGGAAGCCGATGATGCCCTGGAGCAGATCGCTGACCGGGTTCGGGCCGAAGACACCGAAGGCGAACTGCAGCACGAAGAGCACGAGCGTGTAGTAGATGATCTTCGACACGATGTCGGACGCGTCGAGCGTCGAGTTCGCCAGCGCCTTCTTGATGCCGCCGCGCTCCACGGCGCGGTCGAAGCCGACCTTGGTGAGCAGGCGCGAGAGGCCCTTCTCGATGAGCTTGGCGACGATCAGGCCGACGATGAGGATGAGCAGGAAGAGCAGCGCGAGCGGGACGAACGCGATGATCGCGGCCAGTCCGTTCTGCAGGGCGGCGGGGAAGTCCATGGGTGGGCCTTTCGGGCGGGATCGGGCGGAGTGGGGCAGGGCGTGCGGGGGTGGCGGCCGGCGCTGGGCACCGGCCGCCGGGGGGCGCTAGGAGCGCGCGTCGCGGTCGACGACGACGTCATCGGCGCGGGTGCGGGTGCCGTCGGCGTCGGGCTCGACGAGCTCGATCTCCTCGTGCGAGACGTCCGCCTCGACGGTGCGCTGCTCGGTGACGGTCTCGGTGCCGAGCGAGACGCGCTCGACGGGGACCGTCTCCTTCGCGGTGACGACCCGCTCCTCGGTGAGGATCACCTCGTGCTCCTCCTCGCTGAGGTCGGGGCCGGCGAGCGCGTCGCCGGCGTTCGCCTCGGTGATCGGCTCGCGGGTGAGGGTGACCTCGTCGTGGCTGACCGGAACCGTCTTCGAGACCTGCTCGGTGACGATGTGCTTGCGCAGGCGGGCGCGGCCGGCCTCGACCCGCTCGGTGCCGACGCGCAGGCGCTCCTCGGAGCGGGTCATCGCGTCGTCGGTCGTCGGGCCGGAGGTGTCGTGGCCCTCGGTGCCGCGGTCCTCGGTGTCGCGGCCCTCGGTGCCGCGGTCGGTGTCGACGGAGCGGTCGACGTCGACGCCGCGGTCCGCGTCCTGGTCGTAGAGGGGCGCCTCGGTCGGCGCGGTCGTGCCGCCGAGCCCGTAGTAGGAGTAGAGGGCCTGCTCCTCGTCGGCGGAGAGCGAGCCGTCGTCGTCGATCCGCGGGGCGTCCTTGACGAAGGCCTTCTCGTAGCCGACGCGGAGGACGCCGCCCTCGAAGCTCGCGTCCGCGAGCGGCGCGAAGGACTCCGAGGAGCCGAACAGGCCGGTGCGGACGGTGACCCAGGTCGGGGTCTGCGTGCTGTCCTCGACGTAGACCTGGCCGACGGTGCCGATCTTGGCGTCGTCGGTGCCGTGGACGTCGGCGCCGATCAGGGTGTCGATGCTGCTGCTGTCGATCATGGTGCTCTCTCTTCTCTCCCGGGACGGAGCCGCGGGGATCGCTGGTGGCGGGGGTCGCCGGGGGCGGTGCGGGCGGTGCAGGGCGGTGCGGAGGCGAAGCGGAACGAGGCGGACCGGCGCGGGGATCGCGGGGATCGCGGTCCGGCAGCGGCGCACTTACAGCGTAAGCCTCTGCAGAGCTTACGGTGTAAGCGTTGTTACGGTGGAAGTGCTTGCCACCGCGGCACCGCACCTGGTATCCGGGCGGGGCGGGCGTTCCAGGAGGCGCGCATGACCGAGAGCGACACGTCCGGCAGCGAGAAGGCCGGCGGCGAGAAGGCCCCGAGCGACAAGGCCCCGGCCGATAAGGCCTCGAACGACAGGGCCCGCCGCGGCGGCTCCCCCGCGCGCAAGCTCAGCCGCGAGCTGATCGTCGCCACCGCCCTCGAGATGATCGACCGCACCGGCCCCGAGGCCCTGTCGATGCGGACCCTCGCGCAGGAGCTGGGCGTCGAGGCGATGTCGCTCTACCGCTACGTCCACGGCAAGGAGGACCTCCTCGAGGGCGTCATCGCGCTGCTGATGCAGGAGCTCACCGTGCGCCTGGACGAGGCCGAGAGCCGGCACTGGCAGGAGTTCCTGCAGACGGCCGCCCACGAGGTCCGCCGCATCGCGACCGACCACCCCAAGGCCTTCCCGCTGGTCGCGACCCGCCACCCCGCCGCCCCGTGGCTCCGCCCACCGCTGCGCAGCATCGAGGCCGTCAACACGTTCCTCCGCTCCCTCACCGGCAGCGGCCTGACCGACGCCCAGGCGGTCGGCGCCTACCGCTCGTTCAGCAGCTTCCTGCTGGGCCAGCTGCTGCTGCAGGCCGTGGTCCAGGGCGCCGAGACCTCGCCGACGGACCTCCCGCTCGACGAGGGCGACGCGACCATCCCGCAGGGCGACGGGAACGTCTCGCTCGACGTCGCGCCCGAGGTGCGGCGGCTGCGCGGCCTGCTCAGCGAGGACCACAGCGACGAGGAGTTCGAGATCTCGCTCGAGGTGCTGCTCGACCGGCTCGACCGGGAGCTCTCGCAGTAGAAAGGCTGCGTGCGACCCCCGCCGCCCCACCCCCAAAGGCCCGTTTGACGGTCCGCGGAGCCGGGCAGGACGATGGCCGCATGTCCACTCTCGAGGAGCTGCGCGCCACCGCCCACCCGATCCGGCTCCGGCTGCTCTCGCTGGTGACCGGAGCGGCGATGAGCGCCGCCGAGGCCGCGCGCGAGCTGCGGCTCTCGCAGGCGACCGCGAGCTACCACTTCCGCGTCCTCGAGCGGGCGGGACTCGTCAGCGTCGTCGAGACCGTGCGGCTGCGCGGCGGCGAGGCGAAGCGCTACCGGCACGAGTCCTCCGGGCAGCCGTTCGACGTGACCGCGACCGTCGAGGCCGGGCCCCGGGAGGAGCGCCAGCTGCACCTGGACGCGCTGATCGAGGAGCTGCGGCGCCGGTCCGCGGCGCGCGCCGACGGTCCGCAGCTGTCGACGGACGCCGAGCTCTGGGTCGATCCGGAGACCTGGCGGCGGGTCGTCCGCCACGTCGGCGAGGCGTCGGCCCTGCTGCACGCGGCGGCCCGTCCGCCGCGCAGCCCCGGGACGGCGCCGGTGTCGATGACGACCGCGATGTTCCCGCTGCGACGGCCGTGACCGCGCCGTCCGTGAGGCGGCGGCCGGGGCCCCTCGCGCACCGCCCGTTCCGCTGGCTGCTCGCCGCGCGGACGACCGGCGTGCTCGGCAACGCCGTCGCCCCGATCGCCCTGGCCTTCGCCGTCCTCGACCTCACCGGCTCGCCGGCCGACCTCGGCCTCGTCGTCGCCGCGCGCTCCCTCGCCAACGTCGCCGTCCTGCTGCTCGGCGGAGTCCTCGCCGACCGGCTGCCCCGCTCCGTGATCCTCGTCGGCACCTCCCTCGCCGCCGCCGCGACCCAGGCGGTCGTCGCCGCACTGGTGATCACCGGGACCGCGAGCATCCCCGCCCTCGTCGTGCTCGGCGTGCTGAACGGCGCCGTCGCGGCGATGAGCCTGCCCGCCGCGGCCGCCCTCGTGCCCGAGACCGTGCCGGCGGGCGAGCTGCGGCCCGCCAACGCGCTCCTCCGCCTGGGCCTGAACGCCGGGACGGTCGTCGGCGCGTCGGGCGGAGCCGGTGTCGTGGCGCTCGTCGGGCCCGGCTGGGGACTGGCGATCGACGCGGCCGGCTTCGCGCTCGCCGCGCTGCTGTACTCGCGGCTGCGCCTGCCTGCGGGGGCGTGCGGCTCGGTGAACGGCTCGGCGGGCGCAGGCGGCTCGGTGCTCGCGGACCTCCGCGAGGGCTGGCGGGGGGTTCCCCCCGCCGGCGCTGGGTCTGGATCGTCGTGGCCCAGTTCACCGTCCTCAACGCGGCGTTCGTCGGGGCGACCACCGTCCTCGGGCCGGTGATCGCCGATCAGTCCTTCGGGCGCGCGGCCTGGGGTCTGGTCGTCGCCGCGCAGACCGTCGGACTCGCGATCGGCGCCGTGATCGCCCTGCGCTGGCGGCCGCGGCGCGCGCTGGTGATCGGGGTCGCCCTGATGGCGGTGACCGCGGTCCCGGTCGCGGCCCTCGGCGTCGTCCCGGTGCTCCCCGCTCTGATCGTCGCCTTCGCGCTCGGCGGCGTCGCGCTCGAGGTGTTCGCCATCGCCTGGGACCAGTCGCTGCAGACCCACGTCCCCCGCGAGGCGCTCGCGCGGGTCTACTCGTACGACATGGTCGGCTCGTTCCTCGCCGTGCCGCTCGGCGAGGCGCTCGTCGGCCCCCTCGCCGAGCTCGTCGGCACGGAGGCGGTCCTGCTCTGCTGCGCGGCGATCATCGCGCTGGCCTCGCTCGTCGCCGCGAGCAGCAGGAGCGTCCGTGGCGTCGGCACCGCGCCGCCCGGCACAATGACGGGCATGGATGCCGAGACCCGCCCGCCCGCCGACGCTCCCACAGCGGCCGCCCCTCCCCCTGTGGCCGCCCCTCCCGCCGACGCCGCGACCGGCCGGTACGCGCACGGCCACCACGAGAGCGTCCTGCGCTCGCACCGCTGGCGCACCGCGGAGAACTCCGCGGCGCACCTGCTGCCGCACCTGGCGCCCGGCGTCTCGATCCTCGACGTGGGCTGCGGCCCGGGGACCATCACGGTCGACCTCGCCGAGCGCGTCGCACCGGGCCGCGTGGTCGGAGTGGACGCCTCGGCCGACGTGATCGCGCAGGCCGCCGCGGTCGACTCCCCCGCGGAGTTCGCGGTGGCGGACGCCTACGCGCTGCCGTACGCGGACGACTCCTTCGACGTCGTGCACGCGCACCAGGTGCTGCAGCACCTCGCCCGCCCGGTCGATGCCCTGCGCGAGTGGGGCCGGGTCGGCCGCCTCGTCGCCGCGCGCGACGTCGACTACGCCGGCGTCCTGATCCACCCCTTCACCGAGGGCCTGCAGGCCTGGGCCGCGCTCTACCAGCGCGTGCACCGCGCCTCCTCCGGCGAGCCCGACGCGGGCCGGCGCCTGAAGGCGTGGGCGCGGGCAGCCGGCTTCGACTCCGTCGAGGTCACGGCCTCGCTCTGGGTCTTCGAGAACGCCGAGGACCGCGCCTGGTGGGGCGGGATGTGGGCGGACCGCTCGGTCTCCTCCTCCTTCGCGACCACCGCCCTCGAGCGCGGCTTCGCGACGCAGGCCGACCTCGAGACGATCAGCGAGGCCTGGCGCGCCTGGGCCCGCGACGAGGACGGCTGGCTGTCGATGCCGCACGGCGAGCTGCTCGCGCGCTGAGGGTGCAAGGGCGGCGTTCCGCCTGGGTGCGGCGGACCGCCGGGACGGGGTCAGCGGGGCGACTCGTCGGGCGTCTTCCGCTGCGCGACGAGCTGGCTCATCCTCTGCGGCGTGACACGGAGCACACGCGCCGCTTCCGCCTGAGTCAGCCGGTGATCGGCGAGCAGGGTTCGGGCGGCCTCCCGGCGCAGACGAGCGCTGCGCGCCATCGCCGCCCGGCCCTCGCTCTCAGCGCGCTCGGCTTCGGAGAGAAGACCCGATACCCCGGCGGGCAGCTCGATCACGACATCGATCGCACCCTCCCAGCTGTCCACTCCGAGCCAGTGCGCCGCGACGTCGCGCACGTCCTCGTCGAGCTCCTTGAGCGAGCGCGACTGCCCCATCGCCACGATCTCCGCGCCGGTCGGGCCTTCACTCGTGAGCGCGGGAATGGTGAACACCCACCAGCGCCCCTCGCGACGCGCTCGGGCTGCGATCGTCTCCTCGGTCATGCCGATCGCGGCACCCGCGGTCGAGTTTGAGTGGTCCCAAGACGTGCTACTGAGCCTAATCAAGAATCCACGATGCGCCGAGTGGTGCCGCTGAGCGGGATATCGAGCAAGCGCTCACGGATCGAACCGAGTAATCACGTGCCCCCTTCCGACATTCGCCATTAATTGATGTTATGTCAGTTGACCAAAGGCGCTCATCGTCCGATCTCGTCGAGGGTCGCGGGTGCGGGCTCGTCGAGCTGCGCGAGGAAGCGATTGCGCTCCGCCTGTGCGGGGTAGCCAGCGACGTCGCGGACGCAGACCGGGCACCAGTGCCCGGCGGTGAGGACGAGACGGGCGCTTCCGGAGAACTCGTGGCCGAAGGCGCACTGCCAGTGCAGCGGAGCGGCCGTGTCGTCGGGCCGCACAGCGTCCGAGAGGAGAACTCCTCCGCGGAACTCCGCCGCACTCGCGAGCACTTTGCTGTCCCATCGGTCGGCCGGGAGGCTCTCGTCGTAGCCGTGGTCGAGCTGCACCGGGACGCGGCTGGGGCGTGGCGGCCAGAAGGTGCTCCAGTCGCCGATCGCGTCGTGGTCAGCCCGCGATCCGAAGTAGGCGGCGATCGCCTCCTCGTCGCCGTCCCGCAGATAGCCCATGGTGCCGCGGTGCTTCACCGTGAGCGGCTTCATCACCAGGTTCTTGACGATCCACGGCGGAACGCGTCCGGCGGTCCTGAGGCGGGGGTTCGCGGCGACGGCTCGCGCGAGCGCGGCGTCGAGGGTGTCCTCGCGGAACGGCACCAGCTCGTGCAGGCGGTCGGAGTCGGTGTACCACTGGCCGTGGAAGTTGCGGGTGGCGAACCAGTCGCGGTCGTACCAGGACCGCGGATCGGCGACGCCGAGGGCTGCTGCGATGCGGGTCTGCAGCTGCCAGTTCGTCAGCCGCCACTGCTCGCCGCCACCGATGTTGAAGATCCCGCCCCACAGCTCATCGGGGACGTCTGCCTCGGAGACGCCCACCATCAGTCGGGCGGCATCCTCGGCGGTCACCCACTCCATCACTCCCCCGAGGGTCGAGTGGGTCATGATCGGGTCGCGGATCTCGAGCATCCCGGGGTGGAGGATGCCGGTCTGCCGCAGCCATGTCCAGCGCGGCAGGCCCGAGTCGACGAGCTCCTTCTCGGCGATGACCTTGCTCTGCCCGTACTCGTCGTACCGGGAGACGCGCAGCGGGTCGCCGACCCTGCCCCAGTGCTGCGGAGGAGTGCGGTCACCCGTCTCAGCGACGGTGCCGATACCGACCACCGCGATCGCCGACGGATCCGGCTGCGCCTTCACTGCACGGATGATGTTCCGGATGCTCCCCACGTTCACCCGGTGAGCGAGCTCCGGGTGGTCGTCGGCGAAGGGCGAGACGATCGCTCCGATGTGCAGCACGACGTCGGCGCCTCGCACGCATCGCTCGACCGCGGAGTAGTCGGTGAGGTCGCCGAACACGACCTCGAGGTTCTCCATGTCCTCGAAGCGCCGGATCGCTGCGGTGTCCTTCGGCGTCGGGAGGACCAGGGCGACGACCTCGAACTCGTCCTCCCGCTCGCGGAACGCCTCCAGCACGGCGCGCCCCCAATTGCCGGCCGCGCCGGTCAGGAAGACGCGGCGCCGTCCGATCATGCGGCCGCCTCCTCCGCGCTCAGGGCCATGAGCTGCTCGAGGGTCTCCATCGGGATGGCGCCGCCGATGAACGCGAGAAACTGCTGCATCGGCATCGACTCGACCATGCGCAGCGCGTCCGTGTTCTCCTCCGCCTGAGCGGACTGCTCGGCGCTCATGCCGGCGGCGAGGCCCTGCTGGACGGCGGGCCCGACGGTCGGGTGGGCGAACCAGTCGCCGACGGTGGAGTCCAGCGTCAGCACCCGCCGGATGACGTCGCCCGTGAGCGTGATCGACTCCTCGGCGACGATGTCGGAGGAGTTCTCCCCGATCTGGATCGCGTAGTCGCCGCCGGGCACGACCCACGTCGAGAGCTCGATGTCCCAGTACGCGAAGGCACGTCGGTCGAGGTCGAGCTCGACGGTGCGCGACTCGCCGGGCTCGAGCGCGACCTTCGAGAACGCACGCAGCTCGCGCACGGGCCGGCGCACCGGTCCGGTCTGCGTGGCCACGTACACCTGGACGACGTGCTTGCCGGCGACCGTTCCGGTGTTCTCGACCGTGACCGACACCCGGACGGAGTCGTCGCTGGTCGGGACCACACTCAGCTGCGTCGTGCGGAAGGCGGTGTAGCTGAGGCCGTGCCCGAACGGGTAGCGCACCGCGACCTCGGCGGTCTCGAAGTGGCGGTAGCCGACCATGACGCCTTCGCCGTAGCGGACGTGTCCCTGCTCGCCGGGGAAGTTGCTCCAGCTCGACGTGTCCTGCAGTCGCAGCGGGATCGTCTCGGCGAGGTGGCCGGAGGGGTTCACTGCTCCGAAGAGCACGTCGGCGATCGCCGCTCCGCCGGCCTGGCCGACCAGCCAGCCCTCGAGGATCGCGTCGACGTCGTCGTGCCAGCCCTCGAGCGAGACCACGCCTCCGTTCGAGAGCACGACGACGGTGCGGGCCGAGGTCGCCGCGACCGCCCGGATGACGTCGATCTGCGCCTGGGGCAGGTCGAGATGGCTGCGGTCGAAGCCCTCCGACTCCTCGCTGTCGCTGAGGCCGGCGAAGACGATCGCGACGTCGGCGCGGGAGGCGGTCTCGACCGCTTCGGCACGGCGCGCGTCCGCTTCCGCGTCGTCGCCGAGCACGAAGCCGGCGGCGTGCTCGATGGCGATGCCCCGTTCGACCGCGAGGTCCCGGATCGCTTCGAGCGGCACGTCGATGCGAGTGGGGTTGAGGTGGGAGCTGCCGCCGCCCTGGAAGCGCGGCTCGACGGCGAAGGCGCCGATCACCGCGATCCGACCCGTCGGAGTGATGGGCAGCACGCCGTCGTCGTTCTTGAGCAGCACGACCGAGTCGCCGGCGAGCGTCCGCGCGAGGGCGTGGTGCGCGTCGACGTCGAACTCCCCCGTCGCCTCGCGGACCAGGTCGGTCAACGCGAGGACGCGGCGGACCGCGGTATCGACGGTGTCCTCGGAGAGCCGGCCGGAGCGGACGGCGTCGACGATCTGCTGGTCGGTGGCACCGCCACTGCCCGGCATCTCGAGGTCCATCCCCGCGGCGACGCCGGCGACGCGGTCGCTCACCGCCCCCCAGTCGGACACGACGGCGCCTTCGAAGCCCCAGTCCTCGCGCAGCACCTCGGTGAGCAGCCACGGGTTGTGGGAGGCGTAGACACCGTTGACCTTGTTGTAAGAGACCATCACCGTGGCGGGCGCCGATTCCTTCACCACGCGCTCGAAGGCGGGGAGGTAGATCTCCCGCAGGGTGCGCTCGTCGACGTCTGCGCTGATGCGCATCCGCTCGTGCTCCTGGTTGTTCGCGGCGAAGTGCTTCACCGACGCGCCCGGGCCGACCTCCTGCATCGCGGTGACGTGGGCGGCGCCGAGCACTCCCGAGAGGAGCGGGTCCTCGGAGTAGTACTCGAAGTTCCGGCCGCACAGCGGTGAGCGCTTGATGTTCACGCCCGGGCCGAGCACGACCGAGACGCCGAGCGCGAGGGCCTCGCGGCCGACCGCGGCGCCGAGCTGCGCAGCGACCTCCGGGTCCCAGCTCGAGCCGACGGCGACGGCGGGCGGGAAGCAGGTCGAGGGCAGCGCGTCGTTGATGCCGAGGTGGTCGGCGGCGCCGTCCTGCTTGCGCACGCCGTGCGGTCCGTCGGTGAGCGTGACCGCGGGGATGCCCGCCTCGTCGATCGCCTTCGTCGTCCAGAAGTCGTGGCCGGAGAGAAGAGACGCTTTCTGCTCGAGGGTGAGGGTGCTGATGTCGTGCGTCATGCGGAGGCTCCGGTCGAGGTGAGAGAGGTGGTCAGGTCGGCGCGGAACTCGGTGTTCCTAGGCTGTTTCCTG
>JGI20283J13201_100184_pt1 | contig 36794 bp, 27 predicted proteins | sample Plalitdecfosmids_FD_13201 | JGI IMG/M metagenome (IMG submission 13201)
AAACCTTAAAAGCTTTAAAAGCCTTATATATTCTTTTTTTTCTTATAAAACTTAAAACCTTAGAGGCTATTTAAGTTGCTGATTTATATTAATTTTATTGTTCAAACATGAGAGCTTAGTACGTGAAACATGAGAGCTTAGTACGTTAGCCATGAGAGCTTAGTACGTTAGCCATGAGGGTTTAGTTCGTTAAACATGAGAGCTTAGTACGTTAAACATGAGAGCTTAGTACGTGAAACATGAGAGCTTAGTACGTACTATCAACAGGTTGAACTGCTGATCTTCGGATGCACGTCATGGATAAAAGATGGCGATATGCAGGTTTATATTAACGGTAAAGCCATGAAATATAAAAAACTGCCGTCCTCTTATATCGGCATCCAAAGGACATGGAAAAAAGGCGATGTGGTAAGAGTGACCTTGCCGATGCAAACCACCATGGAGCGATTGCCAAATGTTCCTGAATATGTGGCCATCATGCACGGGCCGATACTTTTAGCGGCAAAAACCAAAACGGAACAGCTAAAAGGCCTCGTTGCCGACGATAGCCGATGGGGACACATTGCCAGCGGACAGAAACTTCCACTCGATAAAGCACCAATCATCATAGAAAAAACTATTTCAGAAATTCCGAAAAAGGTTGTGCCTGTAAGCGGACATCCGATGACTTTCTCCTTCGTCAATGAAAAAATCATAAACCCGGAAAAGCTCACATTGGAACCTTTTTACCGCATTCATGATTCCAGGTACATGATGTATTGGATGACCTTAACGCCTGCTCAATATGTCAGCTACCTGGATTCGGCCGCAAAGGTGGAAACCGAAAAACTTGCGTTGGACAAGCGGACGATCGACTTTGTCGCACCCGGTGAACAGCAGCCTGAAGTGGATCATGCCATGAAGGTGGAGAACTCCCGAAAGGGCAGTACATCTGATGAGTTCTGGCGCGAGGCTTTCGATGGGGGTTATTTTAGTTACAACTTGTCGACAGGTGGCAACACCAATCTGGTCTTGAATGTGCGCTATCAATCTACCGGCAGTGCAGGACGAAAATTTGAAATTTATATAGATGAAAAGTTGCTTACGACTGTCGACCATTCACAAGCGACAAAAAAAGCAGGGTTCTATCACGAAAGCTACGCCATTCCCAGCGATTTGTTGGCTGGAAAAAAACAACTGAGCGTTAAGTTCGCTTCGTTACCCGGAAAAGCCACTGAACCTATATTCTACATAAGACTGCTCCATGAAAAATAGTTTGTGCCTTAAGTTGACCTTCATTTTTTTAGCTGTTGTTCAGGTAACCGTTTTAAAGGCCCAAAGTTCAGATGCTTCTAAGCTTAAGCTATGGTACAATCAGCCCTCCGGCACAACCTGGGAGAATGCCTTACCTATAGGGAATGGTTTTCTCGGCGCAATGGTGTACGGCAATGTGGAGCGGGAAACCATACAACTAAATGAGCATACCTTATGGAGTGGTAGCCCGAACCGAAATGACGTTCCAGCGACTTTAGATTCCCTCCCTCAAATTCGGAGACTGATTTTTGAGGGGCATCAAAAGGATGCTGAACGCCTTTCAAATAAGGTAATGTTTGGGAAAAAATCTTCCGGCCAAATCTTTCAGCCAGCCGGGGATCTTGTGCTAAGCTTTCCAGGCCATAATGCCTACAGCAATTATTACAGAGAATTGGATATTGAAAAAGCGGTAGCGAAAACGTCGTATACAATTGGAGACGTGACCTATACCCGGGAGGCCATCGCCGCATTTAACAATAGAGTTGTCGCTATAAACCTAAGGGCAAACAAAGCTGGTCAGGTGTCTTTTACGGCAGGTTATCGTACGCCTCATAAAAAAGTATCCATTGGCCTAGCAGATGATCGTACCTTGTCGCTGCAAGGCATCACCAGTGACCATGAAGGCATTAAGGGAATGGTTAAATACGAGGTAATGACAAGGTTGAAATGCGATGGCGGTACTTTTAGCGCTACGGATAGTACGCTGAGCATTACCGGAGCCAATAGTGTAACCATCTATATTTCCATTGCCACGAATTTCAAAGATTACAAAGACCTTAGTGCGGATGCGCATAAAAGAGCCTTAGTTTATTTGGATAAAGCCTATGCGAAATCATTTGCGGAAATCTTAAATACACACGTCGCCGCCTATCAAAGGTATTTTAACCGGGTAACTTTAGATTTGGGTACCACAGCGTCTACAAAACTACCAACCGATCAACGGTTAATTAATTTTCGGAAGGTGCCTGACCCACAATTTGTGTCCCTATACTACCAGTTTGGCCGCTACCTGCTGATCAGTTCCTCTCAGCCTGGTGGCCAGCCTGCCAACTTACAGGGCATTTGGAACAATAAATTAAATCCGCCATGGGACAGTAAGTATACCATCAACATCAATGCACAGATGAATTACTGGCCTGCCGAACCCACAAATCTGGCAGAACTTCATGAACCATTTTTGCGAATGGTAAAAGAAATGTCTGAGACAGGAAAAGAAACTGCAAGATCAATGTATGGGGCCAGAGGATGGGTTGCTCATCACAATACAGACATTTGGCGAATTACAGGTCCGGTTGATGGCGCTTTCTGGGGAATTTGGAATGCTGGTGGAGGTTGGACCAGTCAGCATTTATGGGCGCATTATGCATACAGCGGCGATAAAAAGTATTTAAAAGAAGTTTACCCGGTATTGAAGGGCGCCGCTACCTTCTATAAGGACTTTCTTGTAGAGCATCCTAAATATAAGTGGCTGGTTGTTAATCCGGGTACTTCACCGGAGAACGCACCGGCGGCGCATCAGGGATCTTCATTGGATGCAGGTACAACGATGGACAACCAAATTGTTTTTGATGCATTTAGCACAGCGATAAGGGCAGCAAAAATTTTAAATATGGACGTCGAGTTTACAGACAGTTTGATCCAGATGCGTAAGCGCTTGCCGCCTATGCACATCGGCCAGTACGGTCAATTGCAAGAGTGGCTGGACGATATTGACAGCCCTAACGATAAACACCGTCACATTTCACATTTGTATGGTTTGTTTCCCTCTAATCAGATCTCACCCTATCTTACTCCCCAGTTATTTGCTGCGGCTAAAAATACACTTCTGCAAAGAGGAGACATCTCTACGGGATGGAGCATGGGTTGGAAGATTAATTGGTGGGCAAGGATGCAGGATGGCAATCATGCCTATAAAATTATCGAAAATCAGCTGAGTCCTTTAGGCGTTAATCCCGAGGGTGGCGGAACCTATAACAATTTGTTTGATGCACATCCGCCCTTTCAAATAGATGGGAATTTTGGATGTACCTCTGGAATTACCGAAATGTTGATGCAAAGTGCCTATGGCGCGCTACATCTCCTTCCCGCATTACCCGATGTATGGAAAGATAAAGGAAGCATCAGTGGTCTGAGGGCCAGAGGTGGCTTCGAATTGTTAGAGATGCAATGGAAAGACGGAAAAGTGGTGAAGGCTGTTATCAAATCTACTATTGGCGGGAACCTTCGGTTAAGATGCCCGAATCCAATGAAGTCGGCTGCAATAATCGGCAAGGAACCACAGGAACCCAATAAAAATCCATTTTATGCTGTAGAAGAAATCCCTGATGCAATTGTCTCCCAAAAGGCCAATCTAATTTTAGAAGGCTTAAAAAAGACATTCGTTTATGATATACCCACAAAATCCGGTAAAATTTACACCCTTGTTCAATGAAAAAAATTATAGCCCAGCTGGTTTTTGCCATCGTCATTCTTTCCAGTAATCAGATTTTTGCTCAAAGTAGTCAAGCAAGAAACCCTGTTGTTTATGCGGATGTGCCCGACATGTCAATCATTCGTGTTGGAGATTCGTACTACATGAGCAGCACCACCATGCACATGGCTCCGGGGCTGCCAATTATGAAATCTAAAGACCTTGTCAATTGGCACATCGTCAACTATGCCTACCAAACCCTGGCTGATGTGGATGAACTTAACCTCAACAATGGCAAGCAAGCTTACGGAAAGGGGACCTGGGCAAGCAGTATTCGTTACCACAAAGGAACCTTCTATGTAAGTACTTTTGCATCCACCACTGGCAAAACATACATCTACAACACCCGGGATATTGAAAAAGGTCCGTGGAAAGTAACCGCTTTTAAACCGAGCTTACATGATCATTCTTTGTTTTTTGATGATGATGACAAAGCGTATATGGTTTACGGCGCGGGGAAAATAAAATTGGTGGAGCTCAAAGCAGATCTGTCTGATGTAAATCGCGAGGTTCCCGAGCGCGTGATTATAGAAAATGCCAGTCTTCCTTCTGGTGAACCTGTTGGCCTCCCCGCAGAAGGCTCTCAACTGTTTAAAATCAAAGGAAAATACTACCTGTTCAACATCACCTGGCCAAGAGGAGGCATGCGAACCGTAGTGATTCATAAAGCAGATCGACTTACTGGCCCCTATGAAGGCCGTGTAGGGTTGCAGGACCTCGGTGTAGCACAAGGTGGACTTATTGATAAGGCAAACGGGGATTGGTATGCCTATCTTTTTCGAGATTTTGGTGCCGTAGGGCGAATCCCTTATCTTGTTCCTGTTAAATGGGATCAGGGTTGGCCGGTGCTGGGTGTTGACGGAAAAGTCCCTGAGACCCTGAATCTGCCGGTGAGTACAGGCCTTATTCCGGGGATTGTTGCCTCTGATGAATTTAGCAGAAAACGCGGTGAGCCTGATCTTCCGCTGGTTTGGCAATGGAACCACAATCCAGATGATCAACTTTGGTCAGTGAAAAAAAGGGCCGGATATTTAAGATTGACGACAGGAAGAACAGATACCAGTTTCTTATCTGCAAGAAATACCTTAACACAACGCACCTTTGGCCCAACCTCCTCTTCATCAACGGCAATTGATGTGTCAAAGATGAAGGATGGTGATTTTGCGGGATTAGGGCTGTTACAACAACGCTACGGATTAATTGGGGTGAATCAGGTAGATGGCCATAAATATATTGTCCTTTTAGATGCCAGTAGTGGCAAACCTGTCGAAAGCAAACGCCTACCGTTGGTGCAAAACAAGGTTTATTTTAAAGTGAATTGTGACTTTTCTCAACGAAGCGATCTGGGTAACTTTTTTTACAGTCTTGATGGAAAGGAATGGAAACCTATAGGAAGTTCATTAAAAATGGCTTACACCATTCCGCATTTTATGGGGTATCGTTTTGCCTTATTTAATTACAGTAAAACGCAGGCGGGCGGATATGTCGACTTTGATTATTTCCGCGTCACGCCAACGCTCTAAATTTAAATGTTATCTAACACCAATTACACGATATGAAAAAGGCATTTATAATTTTGTTCTCCTGTTCTATTGCAGTTCTATTTGCTTCTTATACGGTAAATAATATGAAAGCTCCTTGCCTTAAAGACGCTTTTAAAAATAAGTTTTATATAGGGGTCGCTTTAAATTCCCGACAGATCTGGGCAAGAGACACCGCTGCCCTGAAATTAATAAAAACTCATTTTAATTCGATAGTGGCCGAAAATTGCATGAAAATAGGATCTCTTCAGCCCAAGGAAGGCCAATTTCAATTTAAAGAAGCGGATGAGTTTGTTGCATTTGGAGAGAAAAACAAGATGTTTATTATTGGTCATACTTTGGTATGGCATGCTCAGGCACCAAGTTGGTTTTTTAAAGACGACAATGGAAACGAGGTATCCAGGGAGGTTTTGATTCAAAGGATGAAGACACATATCACTACCGTCGTTTCCCGCTACAAGGGACGGGTAAAAGGATGGGATGTGGTAAATGAGGCCATAATGGATGATGGGTCCTGGAGAAAAAGTAAATTTTACAACATTATAGGGGAGGATTTTATACGTCTGGCCTTTGAATTCGCCCATGCTGCAGATCCTGAAGCTGAACTTTATTACAATGATTTTTCCATGTCTCAGGAAGGAAAACGTAAAGGGGTTGTTGCCATGCTGCAGAAATTAAAAGCACAAGGCGTGAAGGTAACAAGCGTGGGGATGCAAGGACATCTGGGCTTAGATTACCCGAAAGCAGAGGAATTTGAAAAAAGTATCGTTGCATTCTATGCTGCTGGCGTAAATGTTCAGGTCACAGAACTTGACATTACGGTTTTACCGAGTCCGGGACAAAATGTGGGTGCCGATGTGGCCCAAAATTATGCGTATAAAAAGGAGATGAATCCATATCCAGATAATCTGCCGGAGCCTGTGGCGCTGCGGTTAGAGAATCGCTACATCGAGTTTTTTAAACTCTTCCTGAAACATCAGGAAAAGATAAGCAGGGTAACGCTTTGGGGACTTACCGACGGGGATTCCTGGCGTAACAATTGGCCCGTTTTCGGACGTAAAGATTACCCTTTATTGTTTGATAGAGCCTATCAACCGAAGCCAGTTGTTCAAAAAATAGCAGAAATGTCAATGAGAGGACTCTGATAACTCATGAAATTATACTTCTGGCGAGGCGAAGTGTTTTATAGCAGCAGAATAGAGCGCAGAAAATATGGAATGGAACATTTTCAGAATGATTGGATTATGTTTATAATTGCTTATTTATTGAGGCAATGAGAAAAAGATGGTTTAACCCTATAAAAACACAATGAACTTTAGACAGATATTGTTTACAACTACTTTCGCGCTTGCTTCATACTTTACCGTAAAAGCACAAAATAACGATTGGGAAAATCCCCGGTTGATCGATCAGGGTAAAGAAAAGCCACATGTCACTTTTATGCTCTTTGAACAGCAGAAGGATGCCATGGCAGATGATTATTCCAGATCGGCAAACTTTAAGTCGTTAAACGGAACCTGGAAGTTTAGTTATGTAGACCAATATAAAGACAGGCGGACCGATTTTTACAAAACAAGTGTAAGTGATGCAGGCTGGGCAAACCTAAATGTGCCTTCCAACTGGGAACTAAATGGTTTCGGTGTACCTATATACACTAATATTACTTACCCTTTCCCCAAAAACCCACCACTTATTGGCGCCAACAATCCGGTGGGTACCTATCGCAAAACCTTTACGGTGCCTGAAGGCTGGGATGATAAAGAAGTGCTGATCCATTTCGGATCGATTTCCGGATGTGCTTTTGTCTATATAAACGGAAATAAAGTGGGAATGACTAAAGCATCAAAAACCCCTGCAGAATTTAACATTACAAAATACTTAAAAAAAGGGCCTAATTTATTGGCGCTAGAGGTATTTCGTTGGCATGACGGAAGTTACCTTGAAGACCAGGATTTTTGGCGTCTGAGTGGAATTGAACGCGATGTCTATTTATCGGCCATGCCGAAGCTGACTATTTGGGACTTTTTCCTGAAGGCGGATTTAGATTCAAAATATGTTGATGGGTTATTTAGTGCAGATGTTGACCTCCGGAAGTTTCGTGGAAACGACCTTAAAAACGGAAGCTTAACATTAAATCTATTAGACCGGAACGGTAAAAGTGTGTATAGTAGACAAGAAAGTTTTAAGGTAACTGCAGACAGCATTCAAACGATTAGTTTTAAAACAATTGTAAAAAATCCTTTCAAATGGAATGCGGAACATCCTTATCTATACGATTGCACCCTTACGCTTAAAGACGATAAAGGAAATACGACTGCGGTAACGGCATCTAAAGTAGGCTTCCGCAAAGTGGAAATAAAAGATTCAAGGCTATTGGTAAATGGGATGGCCATTTCAGTTCATGGTGTAAACAGGCATGAGCATGATGAGGTCACTGGACATACAACCACTAAAGAATTAATGTTAAAAGACATCCGGTTGATGAAAGAATTCAACATCAATGCGGTGAGGCTGTCTCATTACCCTAATGATCCATTATGGTATAAATTGTGTGACCAGTATGGCCTTTATTTGGTTGATGAAGCAAATATCGAAACGCACGGAATGGGTGCGGAATTACAGGGCTGGTTTGATAAAACAAAGCACCCTGCATATCTGCCTGAATGGCCACCTGCACATGCAGACCGCACCATAAGGATGGTGGAACGTGATAAAAATCATGCTTCAATCATTATTTGGTCGCTGGGAAATGAATGCGGAAACGGACCTGTTTTTCATGACAACTACAAGTGGATTAAAAAACGTGATGCTTCCAGACCTGTGCAGTTTGAACAAGCAGGTGAAGACTGGAATACAGATATTGTTTGTCCGATGTATCCAGGGATTGGAAATATGTCGAGGTATGGTGCTGATACCACCAAAAAAAGACCATACATTATGTGTGAGTATTCCCATGCGATGGGGAATAGTAGTGGCAATTTCCAGGAATATTATGACATCATCCGCAGCAGTAAAAACATGCAGGGCGGTTTCATTTGGGATTGGGTAGACCAGGGTATGAAAACAAAAGATGCTAATGGCAAGACTTTTTGGGCTTATGGTGGCGATCTTGGCGGTTTTAACTTGCAAAATGACGAAAACTTTTGTGCCAATGGACTGGTATCTGCTGAACGTATAGCGCACCCTGGTGCTTATGAAGTGAAAAAGGTTTATCAAAACGTCATTTTCACCGCGAAAGATCTGGACAGAGGAATAATCAACGTAGAAAATATTTTTGGTTTTACCAATCTAGACCAATATAACTTTAAATGGGAGCTGTTGAAGAATGGAGAGAAAGTAAATGAAGGTAAATTTGAGGTTCAACTGGCCCCTCATCAGTCGAAAGAAGTTAAATTAAATTTGCCCAAATATAAATCGTCACCAGGCATTGAATATTTTTTAAATGTATATGCTTATAGCAAAATAGCGACAGACTTGTTGGCTGCTGGATCTGAGGTTGCCCGGGAACAGTTTAAGTATGCAGGTGATTATTTCTCGACAGCCACTACTCCGGAATCTAAACTTGTGGTGTCTAAAGATGATAAAAAAATCAGCTTTACCGCAGGAAAGGTTAAGGGAGAATTTGATGTCAAATCTGGCTATTTTACCCAGTACACCAATGATGGAAGCAGGTTTAATAATTTTCCTGAACCGTATTTTTGGCGTGCACCTACAGACAATGATTTTGGAAACGGAATGCCTTCGAAATTAGGTGTATGGCGTAGTGCGCATCAGCAGAAGCAGCTGAAAAGTGTAATCGTTTCAGATCAAAATGCCAGTGGATTAAGTATCGACGTAACATGGCAACTTACAAGTATAGATGTTCCCTACCAAATAAACTATCTCATTCAAAATAATGGAGCAATCAGCGTAACAGCCAGCATAGATATGACAGGAAGGGAATTGCCTGAACTCCCTCGTTTTGGAATGCGTACGGCTCTGCCTGGTGGCTTTAATAATTTAAGTTACTATGGCAGGGGACCCTATGAAAATTATACAGATCGTAATTTGGGCTCTTTCATCGGATTGTATAGTGATAAGGTTGAAAACCAATATTATACGGGTTATGTCCGGCCACAAGAAAGTGGAAATAAAACGGATGTGCGTTGGTTTACCTTAGCTGATAACAATGGAAACGGTATTAAGATTGAAGGTTCCCAACCAATTGCTTTTACAGCGATTAACCACAGTACGGAGGATCTTGATCCGGGACTTACTAAAAAACAACAGCACCCAACAAACTTGCCGCCAAGGAATCAGGTTTTCTTAAGTATCGACTTAAAACAACGTGGTGTTGGGGGCGATGACAGCTGGGGTGCTTATCCACATAAAAAGTACCTTTTACTAGATAAAAAATATAGTTATAGCTATACGATCAGCTTGTTGGATAAGTAGCTTTCCAGAATTGCCAAGCATTAAAATTATTAAAAATGAGCTTATTAAAAGTCACGCTCGTCGCTGCCTGTATCCTTTTGACTGTAGCTGAGAAACCTAGACCGACTTTGTACATAAGATGGGGTAATGATGATGCCAAACTTGTTACCATTGCTGAAAATGGATGGGCAAAGAACTCCATAAATACGGTGATTTTTCGTAAAAATTCGTTAACTACTCATAAGCATATCCAATATGCTGCTTATTATGATGAAGATCAGTACGTAGTGTTGGCTAAACGTGAATCGGACTTGGAAGAATGGACGGTATCGCGTACTGAATATAAAGGTGATGCCACGGATGCCCATAAATCCATTAGTATTATTGTGGATGGAGATGGATATGTGCACGTGGCTTGGGGACAGCATAACAATTCTCTAAATTATGCAGTAGGAGTTAGCCCTGGCTCTTTAGAACTTAGTAAAAAGACAACGATGCTATCTTCTAAGGAAGCGCATGTGAGTTATCCCGAGTTTTATAATCTTAGTGATGGTGATATTTTATTCCTTTACCGTGACGGTGGATCGGGAAATGGTAACCTGATGCTAAATAGGTACGATGTAAAAAGAAAAACTTGGCTGCGTGTTCAGGACAATATGATTGACGGGCAAGGGAGGCGTAATGCTTATTGGCAGATGGCCTTAGATCAGAAAGGAACGATTCATTTGTCCTGGGTATGGAGGGAGCGTCCGGATGTAGCCAGTAACCACGACATGTGTTATGCAAAATCTTCCGATGGCGGTAAAACCTGGCAGAATTCTGAAGGTACAAATTATACGTTGCCTATTACAGAATCAAATGCAGAATATGCTTGCAGGATTCCTCAAAAAAGTGAATTAATTAATCAAACCTCCATGTTTGCGGATGATAAAGGACAGGTTTTTATTGCTTCTTATTGGCGCACAAAGGGGCAGGATGTTCCGCAGTACCATATTATCTTTAAAGATGGAAATCAATGGAAAGTGAATGACCTCGAATTTCGTAGCACATCTTTTAGTTTAAGCGGAGTGGGTACCAAACGTATTCCCATTTCCCGACCGCAAATCATAGCTTGGAATAAGGGAAAACAGCAGGCTGCTGCACTCATTTTTCGTGATTCGGAAAGGGGGAATAAAGTTTCTCTCGCAATAAATGAAAACATTAAAGGAAGCAACTGGATTATAAAAGATCTTACCAATACAGAAGTTGGAGACTGGGAACCCAGTTATGATACAGAACTTTGGAAAAAGAGATCTATTTTGAACCTGTTTATCCAAAAAGTAACTCAGGTAGATGGCGAAGGAAAAGCCAGTGTTGGGGCGAGCGCAGTTCAAGTACTGCAATGGAAGCCAAAGTTATAACGTTTATTAGAGGACGTAGCTCAGTTGAACATTTTGTATATAAATTTAAACAATTGTGCTATTGCGAAAATAATCGTAATCCTATCTTCGATCTAGCGATATAAACCAAATATTAACCTGCTTATACCGGAGTTTCGGATGAAAAAAATAATTTGCTTTCTGGGCTTATTAGCTGGGATCTGTTGTCATACTGACCAGAGTCATGAGGTTGTTTTGGAAATCGGACCTTATAAGCTAGGCCACGCTGAATATAGCTTTTTGAAAGCTACGGAGGCTTATAAGTCACTTACTTCAGAACAGTTAGAAAGTAGACTGTTGGACGAGGGAGTGATATTGGCTTATGCAATGGATAAGAGATATGATACGATTTCAAATATAAACATGCAATTAAAATATGCCAGTCGATATTACGCTTCTAAAGTCGATGGATATGTTTGGAACAAAATAGTCAAACCGGTACTAAAGGTCAGTGAAAAGCAGATTGATAGCGTTCTGTATAAACGATTTCCTGGTCGTCAATATAGGGAAGACCAGGAAACTTATAGAAGTGAAAGGCTTGGCATAAGGGATGAATTGATTCAGAAAATGAAAGGTAAGTTTATCGTTGAAAGCCAACAACATATATTGGAAGATACAAAGCCAACTATGGATTTGAAAGGAATAGCTGAACTTGCTTTAAAATTCAATCCTGTTACGAAGGATTGGACAGATCTGCACTTAGTTATGCCCCTTATGGAGTATTCTATCGACCATCATAAGAAGGTTTATACTGCCCTGGATTTTATGGAATTTGTGAAATTTCAACCCATATTTATCGGTTCGTTAAAAAAGCCTGAAGACATCCAGGAAATGCTGAAAATGTTTCTTATCGATGAATATTTATTTACAAAGGCCATTCGGATGGGAATGGACAAGGATCTTGAATACTTGAGTTTTAGAAGCTACTATCAGCATAAACTTTTCCTCTATCATTACCAGCAAGAAAATATCAAAAGCAGAATACAGCTGACGGAAAGTGATTTGGAAAATTACTACAATAAACATAGCAATGAGTTTTGGGGCTTTCAATCTTCCAGTATACATGTTTTTAGGTTTAAGAATCTTTCTTCCGCGCTTGAAAGTCAAGGCCTGGTTTTGGATTGGTTTAAACGTCCTATGATGTCTAATAAAGATTTACTAAAGCGAAAACTTCCTGCGCCTGAAATCCTGTCTGTGACCATGAAAGCCCCGGAAAGCCACAAGAATCTAATCTGCGAAATCGCAAAGCTCCAGGTTGGAGAGGTGTCTGTACCAACTGAAATAAATGGGCAATATTGGGTTTTTAAATTGCTTTCTAAAAACGGCGCATTAAAAATGCCATTAGCGTTTTTTAGAAGTACTATACAGCAACTAGCATACGATAGCCAGCTAAAGGAACTAAATACACGAAACATTACTCAACTGAAAAATACGTATACGGTCAAAGTAAATCACTTGAACGATAAGTATCAGAATTAGAAAAATGAATTTTAAAGAACTACAATCAGACCATTAAATCAACTGCTCATTACCTAACCCTTTAACCAAAAAACCTTAATTATGAAAAAAATTATTTTAGCTTTTGTCTTGCTTTTTGCTGGAATGACCAGCAGTTATGCCTATAACAATGGAGTAGGTGTCTTTGCCGCTTCGCTTGATTCACAGAGTGGATACCTGCCGACCGAGGATACGGAATTTGTGAATATTAATGCCACATGTCCAATTTTTTATCGTACATCTTTTACAACTGGATCGCTCGGTTATTCTAGTCCTGCTTCAGCCTATGCTTATTTGAGAGATGGCGGTTCATATGTTGCCTGGACCAATTTCAATGGCTCAGTAAGTGGCACAGCTAGTGGAACTTTTACAGGTTATTGGAGTACCTTAGAACTCAAAGTTTCCTGCGCTGTAAATGCCATTGGGCTTGCGGAACTCATGTGGTAGGATATAAATTTTAAATCCAATACCAAATCTAATATACTTGCTGATTTACGGAATGATTGTATGAAAAGCTGCTCCTTTGCAGCTTTTCTTTTTTGAGAAAACCGTGTTAAATACAAAAGCTGCAACGCACGTTCTAAAAGAACATTACGCATATAAATTTACACAATTGTACCCCCATCAAAAATGATTGTAGGTTAAGTTTGGTCAACTAAATATAAATCAGTTGCTCGCTCTTGTAGCGAATGCAATGTCAAACTAATAAGTCGATCTAAATGAGACCAACGATTTCGAATGATTGGGTGAGAAAATTAGCAATGACCATAAAATTATTCGTCACGATTTTATTGGCTGTTTTCATTTGCAGCTGCAACTCACATGCTGATGAAAAAAACGTTTTAATCATAGGCAAGTATAAGCTTTCAGAAAACGGTTTGGAATTAAAGAGAAAAAGTGAAAAATACAAATCACTTACGGATCAGGCATTAGAAGATAAATTGATCGAAGAAGGTTTAATCCTCGCTTTCACACTAGATCATCAATATGATACAATTAGTACCTTGAAAAAACTTATGGAATATTCTTCACGGTCTTATGCATCACAAATGGATGGCTTTGTTTGGAATAGAAAGGTTAAACCAAAGCTACAGTTGACAGAAAAAGATGTTAGAGATGCTTACCTAAAGAGATCGAAGGCATATACAATAGAGGTGATCGTTACGCGTGATAAAGGCATAATGAATAAATACAAATCCATGAATGATCTAAAATTAATTAAACTTAAGGGATCATCTAATGGGATTGTTAAGGTATTTAGAGATTCTGTTAAATTTCCCTATTACCCACTTAATAAGTACATTGAAGATTTGAATGGACTTAAGGATGGGGATGTTATAGGGCCTGCTGAAACCGAAAATGGGTACGTGATTGCAAGTGTGGTAGCCACGAAACATGTAGCTCAAAATTCATACGAATTAGAAAAAGAAAGTATTCGGCGAGACTTACTTTTTGGATTAACACAGAAGTACTTGTGGAAAAACCAGAAGCAAATACTTAAAGAGGCTGATCCTAAAATTTATGATGACGCGATTACAGAACTAACGCAAAAATTTGATCCCGGTAAAAAAGATTGGCCTGGAGTAGCTCCAGATCTTCTACTTATGAGCTATGTTTTCGGAGGCAAGCGCACTTCCTATCAGGTTTCTGATTTCAGGGAATTTGTAGCAAATGAACCCGTATTTTTCGGGTCATTAGGTAAGAAGGAAGATATCAAAAAAATATTTAGATCAATTATCGTCGAACAATACTTGTTTGCTGAAGCAAAACAAATGGATATGAAGTCTGATGAGGAGTTTTTACAATTTGCCAAGGACAATCAGGAAAAAATTTATCTTGAACATTATAAGCGAAGCTATATTTATCCTAAGCTATCTGTAAGTTCTGAAGAATTAGAACAATACTACCATCAACATACCCAGAATTTTAAAGTATTTGAGTCAGCTATGGTTCAAGCCTATAAATTCAAAGTTATTAGAAAAGCTTTTCAGGCAAGGATGCTTTTGGCAAATAAAATAAAGGATTCTAAATCTCCCGGAAGTAAGCATAATATTGAAGTGAAATCAGCTGACCAAAATAATGATCCCGAGCTGATTAGTACCATTACTAAATTAAACCCTGGTCAGATATCTTCGCCCATAAAAATAAGAGGAGAATATGTGGTTATTGTTTTATCAGCAAAAAAAGGGTCAGCAACCCTACCTTACATTTATGTTAAGGATGAAATACGGCAATTGGTTTATTTACAAAAAGAACGGCAACTGATTGCTCAACTTACAAAAGGGCTAAAAGCTAAATATCCGATAGAGAAAAATGAAATAGGGAAACATCTAGTCAAGATGCAAAACAACCAACCATCACAACAGTAAACCATACACAACTCAAGAACAATGGCCACCATAATATAAATCACTTAAAACCTTAGAATTATGAAAAAAGCACTTTTTATTCTCTTACTTTCTTTATCAATTACAACCTTTTCAACCAGCCTTGTACAGGCTTGGCCCACTTATTTATCAGCCAGCGGGTATGATGAATACGGTTCACCTTACGAAACTGGCAACGACACATTTATAAATGTCAATGCTTATACCCAAGTTATTGTTACTGGAGGGATAACAAATGAAACTCCTGGCATTGGAGCCTTTTGTTATACAGATGTCAGGATCTTTCATAATTCATATAATGATTCAAGATCCTACAGGTACGGCGGATACGGCACCGATGGGCCTAATTTTTATTTTGATTTTGGGGTTGATACATACGGTACAATAGCTGTAAATCTAGAGGTCTACGGCTTAGATACATATACCACAGTATATTATTAGTAATTAACGCTATATAATTATCCATCATTTTATTTATGGGCCATTGTGACAAAGCCGGGCTACGCTTTAAACCGTAGCCCGGCTTTTCATTTGTATAAGGTTACCAAAGAAATTAAGCATCACGACAAGTAGGTTGCCACAGTAATAACGTTAAAATACTACAGCGATTACATGAAATAGCCCATCTAAAGTGGTTTTAAAGCGCTTTTATTACATTTGAACATCACGCATATAAATTTAAACAATTGTACCCATATCAAAAATGGATCTAGGCTAAGTTTGGTCAACTAAATATAGCACATTTGCCATCTCTTATGGCGACTGTAAACCAAATTAAATAAATAGACCCGTATGAGACCAGCCACTTAAATTTTATTTATTCGCATTAGAAATACGAATTCGCTCCATCTTTTAAGAACCAAATAAGTAAAACCAAATAAATGTATGATGAAAAAAAATTCTACCTCTAAGGTTCCATTCCCAATGGATAAAGTAATTATCAAAATTATATTCTCTTAAATCATTTCAAGTAATGGAAAAATATACAAATGCATGTGACGTGCATCGTGTTCTGAAATTATTCAGAATTGAGCCGTTACAACAAGTTTGCTTTTTATTATTCGCTTTTATGATGCTGACAAATTCAGTTCATGCACAGCAAAGGCAAATTGTAAAAGGTATAGTAGTAGATGATAAGCGATTGCCATTAATTGGAGCCTCGATTACGGTTAAAGGCACAAATGTAAAAACGCTTACCAATTCAAATGGAGAATTCTCCATAGCGGTGCCAGAAGGCAAGGAAATATTAGTAGTGGCCTATGTAGGTATGGTAAACAAGGAAGTGAATGTTGCTGGAAAAAGCACTATTCAGGTTGCCATGAGCGATGATGATAAGGCATTAAATGAGATTATCGTTGTTGGATATGGTCAGCAGAAGAAGTCTAGCGTTACAGGGGCTATCGTCCAAACGAGTGCCAAAACATTGCAACGTACGGGCGGTATCAGCAATCTGGGCATGGCCTTAACAGGAAACTTACCTGGTGTGATCACAACAAGCTCCTCAGGGTTGCCAGGTGCGGAAGATCCGCAAATTTTGATCCGCGGACAAAGTTCCTGGAATAATAGCTCCCCGCTTATTCTTGTAGACGGGATCGAGCGCTCAATCAGTGCAATTGATATTTCTTCTGTCGAAAGCGTTTCTGTATTGAAAGATGCTTCTGCAACTGCCATCTATGGCGTGAGAGGAGCAAATGGCGTTATCTTGGTAACAACTAAAAGAGGCGTTGAAGGAAAAGCACAAATTCAGATTCGTTCTAATATTACGGCAAAGGTAGCCTCTAAACTCCCTGAAAAATATGACTCCTATGATGCGCTCATGTATAAAAATAGGGCGATCGAAAAAGAAGGAATGTCCAACCTTAACGTTTGGTCATCGTATGCACCAATGGAGCGGATTAATAAATACCGCAACCCGGCCGATACCTATGAATGGGACAGATACCCTAATGTAGATTGGGCTGATGAATTATTTAGGGATCATGCGATGTCCTATAATACGGCGGCAAATGTATCAGGAGGCAGTAAGTTTGTAAAATATTTTGCAGGTGTAGACATTACCCGGGAAGGTGATTTGTTTAAAACTGTTCCGAATAACAGGGGCTACAGTGCTGGTTTTGGATATAATCGTACAAATGTAAGAAGTAACCTCGATTTCAATCTTACTAAAACAACTAAATTTTCTACGAATCTGTTTGGCTCAAATGGGGTTCGACAAATGCCATATGATATGGCTGATGGAGAACAGGCCTTTTGGTCCTCAGCCTACAGAACTTCCCCGGATATATTTCGTCCAAGGTATTCCGACGGTACCTATGGGTATTACGTTACTTCGAAGCAGGATCAGCCTAATGCGGCATTCTGGCTAGCGTATTCAGGTCTGGAGAAAAGAACGAGTACACAATTGACTACTGACTTCATTCTTCAGCAGGAGTTGGATATGGTCACGAAGGGGCTTAACTTTAGGGGAAGTCTTTCCTTAGACAACTCATTCCTGGAAAGAAGGCGTGGTATTAATGACCAGAACAATCCAGCGCAGCGTAAATATATTGATCCGATTACTGGTTTAGTGAGCTACGAATTGACACGTAATGATGGTACACAGCTTGATTTCAATGAACGGGTCGGTTGGGCAATTGCGGCTGGACAGGTCGATAAAGATGCTACCTATAGAAACACAAACTATCAGTTCCAGCTAAATTATGCGCGTACTTATGGCGATCATGAAGTGACGGCGATGGGGGTTTTTCAACGTCAAAGAAAAGTTAGGGGAGGCGATTTCCCAACTTTTAGAGAAGATTGGGTTTACAGAACAACCTACAATTATAAATCAAAGTACTCTTTTGAAGCTAACGGGGCTTACAACGGATCAGAAAAATTTGGTCCAGAAAAACGTTTCGCCTTCTTTCCTTCTTTTTCAGCAGGTTGGATGATTAACAATGAAAAATTCATGAAAGGATTAACTTTCCTTGATCAGTTGAAAGTACGCGGTTCATGGGGAAGAATTGGAGATGACGGCTTTAATGCGCCGCGCTGGCCGTTCCGTGACGCATACTCTTATGGTGGAAATACACAAATGGGGAATTCAATATCAAATACACCCTATACTTTTTACCGTTTGGCCACTATTGGAAATCCAATACTTGCCTGGGAAATTGTGGAAAAACGTAATCTAGGGGTTGATTATAGCTTTTTTAAGGGCCTGATTTCAGGAAATGTGGATTTTTTCAAGGATAAAAGAAGCGACATTGTAATCGGCGGAACTGACCGTGCGATACCTTCATTTTATGGTTTTGGTTCTTCTGCCGCAAGTGTGAACAAAGGGAAGGTGACGAGTCAGGGATTTGAGGTTGAACTCAGGCTAAACCACTCCTTTAATAAGGATTGGCATGTCTGGGCGAACACCAGCATAACCCATGCAAAAAATATGACGAATTTCAGAGATGATGGTGAACTTACCCCTGCTTACCAGAAAAAGGCCGGTTATTCAATTGGCCAGGTTGTAACTCATATAGACCATGGTTTCCTGCAAAGCTGGGATGATGTATATGGAAGTACCACCCGTGCATCTAATAACGGCAATAAGCTTCCTGGGGATTACAACGTCCTTGATTTTAATGGGGATGGGGTTATTGACGGGAATGATCCGGCACCTTATGGCTACACCTCCAATCCTCAAAATACCTACAATGCAAGTCTTGGATTGGATTGGAAAGGTTTTAGCTTATTTGCGCAATTCTATGGTGTAAATAATGTAACCCGAGAAGTTAACTTTGCGAATTTTCAGGGACAAAGTAATGTTGTGTTTGTGGAAAGACCGGCGTGGAATGTAGCCACTGCTACAGGGGAAATACCCTTATCGAGGGCCTTAAGCACTAACCCAGATGGTGCCCGCGGAACCCGTTACCTTTACGACGGTTCTTATGTACGATTGAAGAATGTAGAGCTAGGCTACAAACTGACAGGGAATTATATAAACAAAATCGGATTAAAAACCGCCAGAATATATATCAGCGGAAATAACTTATGGTTGTGGTCAAAACTGCCTGATGACCGGGAATCCAATTTCAGTAGTCCAGGAGATCCTAGTGGTGGTGGCGGTGCTTATCCAACAATGAAACGCTTCAACCTGGGGCTTGAAATCACATTATAAAAGAATTAAAGATGAGAAATTTCATAAAAAAGATATCATTGCCTTTTATGCTAATATTGGCAATTTTAGCACTAGGATCCTGTAAAAAATACTTAGAGCGTTCTCCACTTGCTAATATTGAGGACACTGATCCTTATCAGAATTTTAGAAACTTCCAGGGTTTTACAGAAGAAATGTACAACTGTATCCCTATGTTGTCCGGGAACAATTATCATAGCAGCTGGAATTTCGGAGAAGAAGAATTCTGGGAGGCGGGAGAAACCCGTGTGATGGCATATGCTATAGATCAGGGAGACTACCGCGGCTGGGATGGTGGCTATCTCTATAATATTTTTGCGGCCGAGGGCGGGGATCCAACTACAACAGAGCGCATGACGAAAGGTAGGATGTGGCAATTTGCATGGTATGCGATTAGAAAGGCTAATTTAGGAATTGCCAATCTAGATAAGATGGTGGATGCAACGCAAGAGGAAAAAGACATGATCGCAGGACAACTCTATTTTTTTAGAGGGTACTTTCACTTTATACTCATGCAGTATTGGGGAGGCTTGCCATACATAGAGCAGGTTTTACCTACGAATGAAGTTTTGAAACTGGAGCGACTTAGTTATAGGGCAACAGCGGATAAAGTTGCAGGGGACTTGCGAAAAGCTGCCGACTTGCTTCCGGTAAATTGGGATGCTACCCAACCAGGACAGGTTACAAGTGGAAAGGACCTCTTGTTTTCCGGAGGCGTTGAGGGTGAGATCGTCGTGTGGGACGTTCTGGGCGAAGTCGGATTGTTCCGACTCAAAGGACATCGTGGAGGAGTCTCAGGGATAAAGTACTTGCCTCACCCGGATAACGCCACTGACCGAACGAGCACGAAAGCCGGATTCTTGATCTCCACCTCGAAAGATGGAATGATGAAGCTCTGGGACCTCGATACTCGACATTGTCTGCAAACCGTCGTTGTAGGGCGTGGCGAGGTCTTTTCCCTCGATATCAAGCAATCGGTGGATTCGAACGACGGGTTTGAGAGTATGAAGGAGGATGAGGGCGCTTCGAGGGTCATGGGCCGATGGACGATCTTGACGGGAAGTGGTAATGGGGATGTGAGGGTTTGGGAGGTGACGTATGACAATTTACGAAGCGGGATCAAGGAGGACAGCGAGGGAAATGTGAGCACCGACCGTCTTTTCGGTACCAAATCGACCTTCAAGCTGATGTGTAATGGTTTCCGACTGTAGCTCAACCAGATGATTCATCCTGTCGGCGCACTTCCACTCCCTAACTCGTCGACCAACACGAGCCCCATCCAATCCGTTACTTTCCACCCCAACTCTCGAATCCCCCTCATCTTCGTACAAACCAGCGACAAAACTGTTCAGGTAGTACGAATCCGAAGCGAAGACGAAATGGAAGCTCGACGCGCTCGAAAACGTAGAAGAGAGCGAGAGAAGGCCAAGGATAAGAAGAAGGGTACGGATGTGGATGATGAGATGTTGGCGGACGAGATCAAAATCGAGGACGGATCGGATGTGATCACGGGGACATGGTTGGAACGGATAACCGACTTTTGCATCGTCCGGGCCAAGGCCAAGATCAGGTCGTTTTCGTTGATCGAATCGGAATCGTCGGGCGCATTGCAAATCTTGCTGCAGCTCAACAACAACTCGCTGGAAACCTGGACCGTACCAGCTCCGCCTGTAGAGAGTGCCTCAGGGTCGGTGTTGAAAAAGTTGAAGGCCTTGGCTGGGTCGAGCGGAGTGATCGAACCCGAGAGGAAATACACGGTAGAGCATTCGGGACACCGAGCGGACGTGAGGACGCTATGTGTGAGCTCGGATGACCAGGTGGTAGCAAGTGCCAGTAACGGTGAGTCATGGCGGTTTCGAGAATCAGCCATCTACCTGGAACTCATCTTGCAAATTGTATCGCTGCAGGTCAACTCAAGCTGTGGAATCTGAAGACCGGAGTATGCATTCGAACGATGGAGTGTGGATATGCAATCTGCTCGGTATTCTTACCTGGCGATCGACATGTCGTGGTCGGTACAAAGGGCGGCACGCTTGAGCTCTTTGACTTGCCCTCGGCTACACTCCTACAATCGGTTCAAGCTCATTCTGGCCCGGTCTGGGGTATCGATGTTCGTCCGGATAAAGCGGGTTTGGTGACAGGAAGTGCCGACAAGGACGTCAAGTTTTGGGACATTCGGATGCGTGATGTTGCCGGCGAGGGCAGCAAGATCACGACGAGGTTGGGCGAGGAGCGAGTCGTGAGTGTTCACGAATTCATTGAATGCACATACTTCGGCTGACCAAGGCAAATTTTCCGTACGGCAGATCAAGACGAAGCAACTCTCTCTAGTACACACCAAAACGCTCAAAATGACCGATGATGTGCTGGCTGTCAAATACAGTCCCGACAACAAGCTCCTCGCCGTCAGTCTGCTTGACTCGACGGTCAAGGTGTTCTTCCAGGATTCCCTGAAATTCTTCCTAAGTTTATACGGTCACAAGGTAAGGGAGACAAAGTGAAGGCTTATGAACCGAGATCATCCAGCTGATATTTGATGGTGTACAGCTCCCCGTGCTCTCGATGGATATCTCTCAAGACTCAAAACTGATCATTACGTCCTCCGCCGATAAGAACATCAAGATCTGGGGTCTCGACTTCGGTGATTGCCACAAGTCGATCTTTGCGCACGAGGAATCGATCATGAGCGTCGGTTTCGAGAAGGGAATGGGGCATGATGGATTCGGGAGTACCGGCCGAGGAAGCCATTTGTTCTGGAGTATTGGCAAAGATGGGTTGGTCAAGTACTGGGATGGTGACAAGGTGTGTGATCTCGTTATCAGATATGATATAGTACCTGTGGCTGACCACGATTCCTTGTATCTTGGCAGTTCGACCTTATCCAAACGCTTCGAGGTCATCATTCGGAGATTTGGTCATTGGCGCTGAGTCACTTTGGCGACTTTGTCGTGACTGGTGGAGGTGATCGAGGAATCCGAGTATGGGAACGTACGGAGGACCCAGTAAGTGGAAGTATTGCTTAAATCCGCTGTCAATCCGCTAACTTGATTCGACTCTCCCACAGCTCTTCTTGGAGGAAGAACGGGAACGGGAGATGGAGCAAACGTATGAGACGACACTCCTTTCCACGCTGAACCGGGAACAACGAGCGATCGGTAGCGGAGCCGGTGGAGCTGAAGGCGAGAACGAGCAAGATCCCGATGCAGGCGGTGCCGAGGACGGTTCTGCCGAAGCCGATGCTGTCAAGAAGCAGACCGCAGAATCGCTCATGGCCGGAGAGAAGATCCTGGAAGCCTTGGAGCTCTGCGAGGCGGATGCGCAGACATGGAGAGACTATCAAGAGTCGCTCGCCAAAGCACCTGCAGGTGTACGAGAGGGCTTGTTGCCGCCCTCGAGAAACCCACGGATGATGGCCATGGCGCGTGAAGGCGATCCCGAAGAAGGGATCACCGGTGCCGAGTACGTCAGGCGTGTAGTCGAGGGCTTGAAGGGTCCTGGATTGGAGGATGCTTTACTCGTATTGCCGTTCGACCGCGTCAAGACCCTGGTAGGATGTCTCGAACAATGGATCAAGCAGAGGACATCTATCCCGTTGGCCAGCCGAATTCTGTTCTTCCTCCTTCGAACGCATCACCATCAGATCGTGTCGACCCGACATTTGAGAACGACATTGGTATCATTGCGAATCAACTTGAGGGATGCCTTGAAACACGAGCGAGAAATCTTGGGCTACAACTTGGCCGGACTGAAGTATGTCAAGCGATTGGATGAAGCCGAGAGGATCGCTGGGGTACTGGAAGGTGAAATGGACGAGAAGAACGTCAAGGCTAGAATAGATGAGGGTCTCAAGAAGAGAAAGAGGGTCGGAGTGGTGGCTTAAGCTCTTGAGAATTTTTGTGACAAGGTGTAACGATCGCGATCTTGTAATGATGTATCGTTTCTGAAGACGAGATTAGCAAATATGCGTTTTTGATAATCCTTTTCGCGTGAGAATCGCTTTGCAAGTCGACGATGAACAGCTTGCAGCTTGAGACTTGCCACCTAGACATCCAGCAATATCAGCAATTAAAAGTGAACTGCACAACCTGAACCTGCAAAGACCTAATTCGCCAGACCCCTCTTCAAAACCCAAATCATAATTTCCGTCACCACTTCTGCAATCTTCATCTGTCCTCTGCTCGCATTCGAGATCAGACAGAACGTTCGACTTTGACTAAGCGAAGGACACCTACGAACATTGGACTCCCTCCCCTTTCTTCGATCTTTCGGTCTTCCTCCTTTGTTGTGTCTTTTTATACCCATAAACATCGCATTGCTTGACAAAACACTGCCGCTGAGCACAGAGAGCGCATCGCCTTCGAGGTCGTGTACTCGAGAAAAGAGAGAAAAGGTTGAGACAAGCAGTCGACAAGTTGAAAAGAGCAGAAGAGAAAAATCGAGCTTTTAACCTAAGAGCAGCTTTAGCTTTTAACCTCCAGATCATTTTGCATAAAAACACTTTGGCACCAAGCGTTCGGAAACCGCCATCATGTCTACTATCTTCTACAAATTCCCACACCAGTCGACTGAGAACCGGCTTACATTTGATGGAACGCACATCTCGGTCTTCGATGTGAAAAAGGAAGTCATGTTGCAGACCAAGATGGGCAGTGGGAGGGATTTCGACCTCAGTGTGACCGATGCTAGCAGCAAAGAAGGTAAGAGTCATTCCCGCATTTGAAGGCATGCTGCTAGAACTGACCCGTGCTTCATTCAGTCCTCGTCGACGACCACCACCAAATCCCCCGTTCTACTTCGGTCATCATCCGGCGAATCGCCCCTAACCCTAAGCTGAAGAATGGCGGAACCGCAGCAAGGTACATTGCGGGAACTTCGGCCACGGTCGGTGGACGAGATGATCTGGTCGATCGCCGTGTGGAGCAGAGTTCGCGAGCAGAGTTGATGAACAAGCGAGGAATGGGCGGGTTAGGCCGAGGAGGAGGGGCTATGGGAACGGGACATATGACTGTTCGGTTCGATAAAAAGGATGAAGGGGACGAAGTAAGTCTGAGCGGATCTGATCCTCTGGACGAGCGGAAGTCGTAGCTAATACGCTGTATCCATGACAGCCCTCTTCGACCCCAGCACCACCAGCAACTGAAGAAGAAGCACGACTGGCAGCATTCTTCAACGAGACGAGCAACCAGTGGGAACAGACGCATGAGGCATTATCACAGTCAGTCATCCGAATTATTCTCTTTCTGTTTCCGCTCGTGGATTGTATCATTTGGGAGATGCCGTTGGGATATCGAATGCAATCGAGATCTATGGTCACGACGTCCGGGATTGGAGCGGAGCAAACTATAACTTGATAAACGCTCGTGCTGACTACATATACCTGAATCGGTCTCTGTTTGTCGTCTGTGTTTCTACTTCTAGCCAAACGCGAGTGGCTGGGTCAGGTCGAGGATCCTTCCGTCCTCGAGGTGGAGGTCCGGGCCATCCGGCTGGAGGTCCTCCTGCAAATTTCTCGGGGCAAGCGCCCCCACCGGGAATGTCGAGCAGTAATTGGCACTATATGATGAACCCGGACAAGGAACCCCCACCAGGGTATATCTGCTTCAGATGCGGTCAAAAAGGTGAGTCCTGATGATGGTAGCTGAATCAGAGCTCTACTTACGGTCCCGTATGCTACTAGGTCACTGGATTCAAGCTTGTCCGACGAATGAGAACCCGGATTTCGAGGGGAAACCGAGATTCAAGCGGACGACAGGGATCCCAAAATCGTTCTTGAAGACAGTGGAGAAGCCGGCAGATGGAATCGATGCAGATGAGCTTGGAGGAAATGGAGCTTCTGTTATGATAACGGGAGATGGATCGTTCGTAACCGTTCAGCCGGATCGACAAACGTGGCGAAAGACAACGAAACCGAAACCTCTCACTGCTGGAGAATTGTTGAACTTAACGTCTGACGGTTCAGGTGGCGGTTTGGCTTTGCCTCCTCACCTCGTCTGTCCGGTCTGTACTCGACTTCTGCATACGCCTTCCCGAACGCCTTGTTGCAAATCGCTTTACTGCGAAGAGTGTATACATAACCATTTACTGGACAACGACTTTGTCTGCCCGTCGTGTGAGAGCAAGATCTCAAGTCTGAATCGCGTCAAGCCGGATGAAGAGGTCAAGAAGCAGGTCGACGAGTTTGTAAACGTCGAGGTGGAAAGGAGGAAGCAGGAGCGAAAGGATGCGGCAGGCGAGAATGATGGAAGTGATGATGAGGAAAAATCGGCCGTGAAGTCGGAGAAAGAGGAGGCGGGGACCGAGGAGACGAAGGTACGCGAGACCTAGCCAATGACGTATCGCATCCCACTAATAACACGTCTTCTGCCTATCCAGGTAAAGCCAGAAGAGGCCAAGGTGAAACTTGAGGTCACGAGCGATTCGAATGCCGACTCGACAGCGATAACAAAGGAAGCGACCGAGCCCGAGAACGCTACTACCGAAATCTCCACACAAATGATCAACGATCAGTCGAATCAGCAACAACAACAACAGTTCGGTGGGGGTGGAATGGACCCGAACATGATGATGAACATGATGAACATGATGGGAATGATGGGTGGAATGGGCGGAATGATGGGAGGGATGAACCCGATGATGGCGATACAAGCTCAGGCAGCTCAGGTAAGTTCCACTATTGCATTCATTCCCATCTACCGCAATCGCCCATCTGACGTTGTTGCTTGACGTTGCCATAGATTATGATGAATTTGCAGACACCAGGCCTGCTTCATCCGGTTCGATTACAGTTGCAAATGCAGCTTAACATGCTTCAAGCTCAAATGAGTCAGATGGGCATGATGGGCATGCCGATGGGTGGCGGGAACGGAAATGGAATGATGATGGGTTCGCCGATGATGGGGCAAGGGATGGGACAGCCACAGTTTCAGCAGCAGCAGCAGCAGCAACAATTCCCAGGACAAGCCCCACCACGACAGATGGCGATGCCGCAACAGCAGAAACGTAAGATGGAAGACGGTCAGCCACAGGATGGACCGGTCAACAAGCAAGCAAGGCAGTGAGGTGGATAGCGTAAAGGTTGTACATCGCATAAACAGCAAAATTCATAGCATTTCTCAACATACCCAACCTTCTCGTTACAACTTTAGGCCGATCGAGCGCTTCCTTCACGTGATTTTGACTTTTTACTTCCGAAAGATATGCGTCCGTCCGGCAATTCCGATCGCCCGAGCGGAGATTGCGAGTCAGCCTGAAGGTGTTTTGGGGAATTCGCAATGTGCAACATGAAATCATCAGCATCAACGACATGGTCATGGGATCGCACACGACCATTGAATCTAGATTCAGACCATCGCTCTATTCTCGAACTCCTATCTTGACGGGCTATCTCGCTGGAACAGAGCTCTAGGGACGACGTGAGGATGCCGTTGCTATATCCGAAATTACGAGTAACGCAAGTATTTGGAGGTAAGCTGAGAGATGAAGCTTATATATGGTTACTTGCCAAAGCTGAAGGGCTTGATGTGACCTCAAAAATTTGCAGCCAACACCGATGTGAGTCTATTATGGATCTTCCATCGGGTTCCTAAGCTCATACTACCGAAATCTTCGTATCTCCAAGGTCGGCAAGACGCTCCTCACTACCTCGCTGCTTCGCTCAACGGCTAAGCTTTACAAACGGCAAGCTGAGGGAAGCGTATCATCTGCTGGGGTAGGGAAGAAGGTCTGGTACTTGAAACCGGTCAGTACGGGGCTGGAAGAGGAGAGCGACGTTGCGTAGGTCCCGACAGGCTCTCGAAATGATGTCAATCGAATCTTACTGACTTGGCGATCGTAGCTACGTGGAAAGGAATGCCAGGCAATATCTCGATCAAATCAAGACCAAGAACTTGTATCAGTACCGAGAACCTGTCAGCCCCCATTTGGCTCGACAGCTGGCTCCGGACTTAGTGAGCAAGATGAGCGGATCGGGTTTTCCACTCAAGCTGAACTCCTTGGCCCCTTGCGCCGTGTCCAGGACTTTCCCAAGACCAATGACCACCTCCTCGAGCGGATTCGCCAGTATATCGAATCGTGTTCTGAATCGCCTGGTGGCTCAGTCTACCTTGAGACTGCCGGCGGCGTTCACTCTCCCTCACTCCACGCCCCGTTAACCCAGATCGACTCCTTGCGACCTCTGCGCCTACCTACCCTCCTGGTCGCTTCGCCACATCTCGGTGGAATCAGTACAACACTCGCGTCATATGAGAGCTTGATCACCCGGGGTTACACAATCGATGGGGTCCTAGGTCTGAGAGACGAATACTACCGAAACCACGAGTTCCTGCGGGACTACTTCGCTGAACGTGGGATCGACTTTTGGAGCTTCGACAAACCTCACAGCAAGGCCGAACTATCGATAGAGGAGGATGTGAGCAAGCTAGATCGGTGGTATAATCAGATCGAGGACGCCAACGTTGGAAAAGGCGATAACATGGTCGAGGTGGTCACGAAGCTGGAGCAGAAGCACCAGGCGAGAATCGACGAGTTGAAGAGCATGCCCGCAAGGACGCACAAAAGCATATGGTGGCCGTTTACGCAACATGGTATCGTGAGTCCACGCGGTTCCGATTATTTCTTTCTCCAGTCTGATAGTAGCCATCGTTGCCCTCGCAGATCAACAAGGACTCGGACGTCATGGTCATTGACTCGGCCAAGGGCGACACATTCGACGCGTACTACCAACCAAAGGAGAACAGCAAACCGGTATCTGACACCCAAAGCATGCTCAAGCCGTTGTTCGATGGAAGTGCGAGTTGGTTCACGTGAGTTCGAAGTCGTGATCTTTCTCGATGCGATCTGATCTCTTCCGCCGTTATTGCAGACAAGCGCACACACACGGTCACCCTCGATTGACTTTGGCGGCTGCCGAGGCGGCAGGACGATACGGGCATGTCTTATTCCCCTCTGGAACGCATGCTCCCGCTCTGCAACTCGCTGAAAAGCTGCTCGATTCAGTGGGCAAGGGCTGGGCTGAGCGGGTATTTTACTCGGATAACGGAAGTACTGGAATGGAGGTCGCCTTGAAGATGGCCTTGCGGTCGAGTGGGAAACGGTACGGATGGGAGGGCGTCGTGGGGGAAGACGTCGGAGTAATCGGGTTGAAAGGGGGTTATCATGGCGATACGGTCAGTTCTTGTTCTAACAAAGCTCTTCAGAGCAACCGGGCTGATCTGAAAACGTGCTTCAGATCGGTTCGATGGATGCATCGGATCAAGGGATTTACAACACGGCGGTGGATTGGTACAAGGGTCGTGGATTCTGGTTCTCGCCGCCTGAAGTCAAGATCCAGGACGGGCGCGTCGTCGTAAATTCGACCGGGAACAAGATGGATTGGCCATCGCATCCGATGAAGGACGGATCGGCTCCTAGCGAGAGCAATGCGGCGGCGCCCTTGTGGTCCGTCGGATTCGATTCGCTAGACGAGGTCTACGACGTCCAGACGCGGCTCGGTTCAGACCTGGCCAGCTATTACCGCTCACATATCCGCACAACCTTAGAGATCCTTATGAAGCAAACGGATCCCCTGACGGGAGCAAGACGACGTTTGGGCGCTCTCGTCCTCGAACCGATGTGTCTCGGAGCAGGGGGCATGGTCTTCGTCGACCCGCTGTTTCAAAAATGCTTGATGGACGTGGTTAGGGAAAGCGAGGATCTGTTTGTCGAGCGGAAGGTCGATGCCGAAATCGACAGGGACGGGTGGCGAGGTCTGCCGGTGATCTTCGACGAAGGTAAATGCTTTGTTATATCTCCAGGACATCCGGAATTAAACTGAAGCTTGAATCCTTGCAGTATTCTCTGGTCTTCGTCGACTATCCTACCTGTCGGCGTCAGATGTGTTGAGGGCTACCCCGGACATTGCCGTGTACGCCAAGATTCTCTCGGGTGGGCTGCTTCCCTTGTCCACGACATTGGCCTCGAACTCTATCTTCAAGGCGTTCTTGCATCCGACAAAAAAAGTCGAGGCTTTGCTGCATGGACACAGCTATACAGCAAGCCCGATTGCTTGTAACGTCTCTTTAACGGCGTTGCAAATGGTTGAGGAGCAGGAACAGGCGTCTCAGCAGGGGCAAGGCGTCTGGGTCGAGCCGAAGGCCGTGTGGGTAGCCGATACCCGTGGTAGCTCGGGATTGTGGAGTTTCTGGGACAAGAAGTTCGTGTACCGCATCAGTCGCTCGGCAAGGGTACAAGGTGTCATGACTTTGGGTACCGTCATTGCTATCGAGCTCAAGGAGGAAGCTCAAGACGGATTCGGGGGTGAGTGTCGCTTGAAACCTATTATATACCATTTTCGCTGACATGAGATGTGCGATATAGGCTACGCTTCGTCGCTAGCTCTTGACTTCTTAACGTCGCTGCGGCAGGATGCACCGATTGCGAGCGAGTCTTCGCCATTCGCACCGTTCCACATGCATTCTCGACCTCTTGGCAACGTGGTCTACGTCATGACCAGCTTGTGGACCGAGCGAGAGGTCATAAGCGGGATGGAACAGGCGATAGAGCGCAAATTAGCATCGGGATGGTGAGCTTGTATCGTGATCTGAGGAACGAGTCTCGCGTTAGAGGAGATTTTGTATCATTTACAACGAGCATATACAACAACAAAGTCGTGCATCAGACTGGAGCAGGGGTCAAAGCGAGGTTCATCTCCACGTCAAGATCAGGCTTCGGCTTCTCGTCGTCCTTCTCTTCATCCTCGTCATCGCTCTCATCGTCTTCGCTATCCTCCTCCTCGTCGAACCAAGCTGGGTCGAATTCGTTTTCTTCCGCCCAATCTTCAAACATCTTGATCTTCTCCTCAAACAAGGTTTGGAGCATCACGGCGGCTTGGTCGACTTCTTCTTGAAGGGTGGCGATGATCCAGCAGTGAAGACCGATTTCCTCTCCGACAGCGCCAGTAAGTTTGGGATGGATGTCAAGCTTGCGGCCTGGCATGGGTACCGAAGCTTCGGCATCTGCCTCCGCAGCAGTGGCGACGGGTTTCTCGTCGGTCAGCTTAACCTGACCAAGCGGCAACTGATGAGTAGACGATTCGCCCTTGCCGGCCGTTGGAGAGCGAGCTGGAGGCGTATTAGGACCCGAGTTGCCTGTCGTGGCCACCTTCAGACGCACGTCAGGAGCATTCGGAAGCAACCTTCCACTCGGGTTCTCATCAGGCTTGGGGGTGGGTGGCAATGCCATGTTTGATGCATCGACTGAGGGTGGCGCGTTGGTATTCAAGCCGCCAGCTTTGGCGGCTCCTCCAGCTCCCATCTCCACTTTGCTTTGAACGGCGAACAACGCGTCCTCGAGCCGCTTGAGCTCGGGCGACGAGTCAGACATGGCTCCGCTCAAGGCGGCTAGCCCGAAGGGTGCGGGTTTGCGAATGATCGATCGTCTCAGAGTTCGAATGAGAATGGCAGCCCCGGTCTCCCGCTCAATCCAGGTCAAAGGCTGGAGGCCTTCGCCGGTACCGAGTAGAGCAGTACGCCAATTGATCAAAGGGTAGGATTTGGTGGGGATTAGCAGATGCGCTTCGTATCGCTGAACGACTTCGCCGAGACTGTCAAATTGTACTGGTCGTCGAAGAAAGATCAGCGTCAACAGGTATCAATGCGAAGAAGTATGCACCTACCCTGTTCAGGACGACGACGGGCAATGGGGACTGGCTGGGGTTTCGGAACATTGGAAGGAGGGAAGACGTCCTTGATCTCGGACTTTTGAACTGCCACGTCAGGCTTGGCTGGAAATGTGAGGGTCAACAACTTCCGCTTTAAAGCCGTTCCTGTGATGCTCACCTTTGCCTTCCTCGTCGGCCACCTTGCTTTTCTCCTCCTCGGGTGCTTGTACAATGGCTTCTACCTCGGCTCCCTCCAACTTGACGACCTGTGGCTTGATCGGGGTCATAGGCTCGACCTTGTCTTGAACAGCGATGGGCATGATGGTTTTTCGAGGGGTGTCAGGTGTCAATGGTTGTCAGTCGCGCGGGAAAGATGACAATCACCATCAGATTTCAAGGCATGTATGCGCAGGCTCCCTTTTCACTCCGATCCTTATAAGGGAATATGTGAAGTACCCTAGGAGACGGTGCAATATTACATCCTTTGTGCTCGCTTGGTATCGCCCCTCAGGAGCAGGGGGAAGAGTTGCAGGACATTTCGAGATTACCCGTTTCAAATCGATGATATTTGCTTCCGTCCAACGCTGATCCTTTTGAGTTCAAGGACAGATGTCGGGTTTTTTTAAAGTTGATCTACCCGCGTTTCAATTCCAGAGTGCACGTTGTTGTAAGTGATTTCAAGAGCCAGACGGCGATCTTGGCTCCGATTGCGGTCAATGAACCTGAGCCGAGTGAGATCGGCGTATGGCTCAATGATGATCTCGCTGGAAATTGACGCTTGTTTCCGGGATGGCATGGGGCATTGTGTTTAGAATTTTCACTGGTACTGTACTGTCTCATATACTAGTTCCCTAATTCTGGTGCTCGATATCTGAACGAAGTCGGATACTAGTCTCGATGCTATTTGTTCAATGGTTGTGATGGTGACTTGAGCGGATGAAAGAAGGTCGGAGAATGTAGGTGATAGGAATGGTGATCGACGTACCTTCCGACAAGAAATGTCGCTCTCGAGACGCCTGCAAATCAGCATGAGTGCAAGCGGGAACTGAAACAGCTCACGCGTTTCATGTGGGGACCCAGAGTGAACGACGGGCGATCAGGTGCGCGCCAGCTCTATGGCGATCAGGAGATCCACCGGAATATCCGCGGCTCCTATTGTCTTCATCTACAATTTAAGCTGCCACGAACCTTGAATTCGGTGCGTCACGCAGAACAAGGTACACCGCGTAATCGCAAATCCTATATGATAATGCATTCACTGACATCGTTGCGACCACAAAGAGACAATTTCATTCATTGAACACAATGAGTGCCCCATGGGTCTGCTCATAGTGACTAGGGAATCATCCCAAAATCGCTACTGGGTCGCTTGGGTGTTTGCGGTATCAGTGCTGAGATCCTGTGTGCCAGCACTACCCTCGGCAGTCAAAAGGGGGTCGGAGAGAACGCTCGAATCACCCGCCGACGCAGTGGACGCAGGAGGAAGGGGAGCCGCCGGATACGGATAGTTCACAGGGGGTTGCATCATAGCGACTGGACCCAGGGTAACAGGGGGAGGCGGTGGGAGGGCAAAACTCTCGCTCACATCCCACGGCAGATCGCCAAAAGGGAATGCATCCATGATGGGTCTCAGGACCTCAGCGATCGCCGCCGTCACTTCCTGCTTGTTGCAGTAGCGCTCCAGCGCCCCATTGTCGGCAAAAGACTTGGCCATGACAAAGATGGTAGAATCATGATATCCTTCGATTTGATAGTATTGAAATTGATTCGTGTCGGCGGAATCGTCCAGCCACAAGCGTATGGTCTGGTGGTGATCGATATGGCTCAAAGAGGTTCTCTCGACGATTTTTTTCGCAAAGTCGACCGTCATCACGCGTTGTATCAATTCGTTGAGTGTGGTCGATCAATAACGATGATTGCGAAAATTCCCATCAGACTCCCGCGCCTTATTATAGTTGCCTACATGTCCCTTGTGATCGCTGACACGCTCGCAATAGGCAGCTCCTGTGAGCTTCTTAGACAGCGATCGCCGCACTACTGTACTACGTGATATGTTGCAAAGGAGAAAGGAAGGAAAGATTGCAAAATGCTTTGGGTAACCATTCTCCGTCCTGTATTCCATAGCCGAGATATCAGATATGAGATAATGCCATTGAATGGCGACATTGTAATACTTTCGGGATTGACGGCTTCAGAACGTAGGTTGGCATTGCTGAAGATAGCGCGTTTCTCAATCCGCCCCCATCTCGCCGAACACCTCGGGTAACAACCAATCTACCGCCCAACCCTGATCCAATACCGTCCCCGGTTTGAACTTCCTCCCCAATCGCTCCTCGCTACGGAACGCAAACGCCGAACCAAGAATATCGATCTCGATCCTGGGGATTGTCTGCAGGGCCGATTGAAAGCGTTCATGCGGGGTTGATATCCTCACGTCGGCCTCGGGATCAGTCTCGTTGAGAAAAGCTAGGGGGTCTAATGGGTCGATTGGGGGAAGTGGTTCCGGAACCGGGAGTTCCTTAATGTGACGATTTGGAGCATGGGGCAAGGTATGGAATGCATACGCGGGGAACGATAAGAGGAATAGTGCGTTTGATTTCGGTATTACTGCACGATAAACGAACAGTCAGTCAGGCTCTGATGCTAAGGGCCGCAGCGACAGCTTACCTCGAATTAGATTGTCCTTGCCAACGATTTTGAAAGTCCCCGCTGTCTCTTGTATCACCAGCCCTTCAATACCCTGCAGGTCCTTATGCTTTGAGCGTTTTACTGCAGGGGTTCCATGACAGAAACTAAGCCAAAGAGTGCTTCACTCACGCTATTCGACAAAACTTACCTCGCAATAAGGCCCCCGTCATATCAGACTTGGCCAGTCTGGCACTAATCAATTCGCATCCAAGGCCGTTAGGTAGTTTAGAGGTTGACAGAGGTGGCAAGGCCGAGGAGCTTGCTATAGCCGAGCTGTGCTGCGCAACTATGTCCGGCTGATAGGGCGGTAGCGAGAGAAGTTCGGAGAGGTATGACAGATAAAGGTAATGAAGCGGTAGTAAGAGGTTATATCTACCACAAATGAGCAGAAAGCGATCAGCTGATCCCATTCGATCGAGAATTCAAGCATCATACGTACTGCACTTTGACTCCTGCCTCGATATTCCACGCCTTCCGTGTCTCCTTGCGATTCTTTAGCCCGGCTCGTTTCCGCTTAGTACCCCGAGCTTCATCTCGATCCCATCGTTCCAGCTCTTCCTTTGTCGCCAGTGCTCTCCTCTTCTTTCCCTTCTCCACTGCCAGTTGTTTTCTGGCTTGTTCATCCGCTGCAGGTCCATTCAGAGGTGGATCGACGAGGATTAGGGATTTCGAAGCGAGTCGAGCATTGTAATGTTGCGATTTGATGTGAAGGAGAGATGAGGTGGTCGATTGCGATTCTGGGAAAGGGTTCGCCGCGGAGAATTCGAGAAGGGGTTTCTGCACATCAAACCGAGACGACGGGAAATGTTAGCAGAAGTCAGTAACCGAGTCCTTCACAAGCCTGCTAACCTTGAGCGAAGCGGGCAGAGTCCGGTAAGGATCCAGTTCCTGATGCACGTTAATTTCGGCTTTCGGTGGGGCGAAAGAGTTGGCTTTTGTCGATTTTGCTGAGGACATGGTTCGGATGTTAGATTTAAACTAGGAGGAATGCGAAACGAAAATTCATTTGGAAGAACTCTGTCGGCCTGTCGTCATCGCAGGTCGAGCATATTCAAATTGTCCCCTCCAACTTTTCGGCTCGAGGCGAGCGCGAGCTGATCTCGGAGGTCTCCGCCGGCCGCCCAAGGGAACGAGCTACCTCGATGACGATATCTTTTCTTATATGTTTCTTCTCTTTCGCACCCGACCTGAGGCACTTCAGGATTTGGCACTGAATAGCTTGAGATACTAGACTGTCAAAACCAGCTCGAAACCCCGCTTGAATACCGGTCATAAACCCTTGAATCCCAACTTCTCACTGCAGAAATACTTCAGAATGCGAGCTTACATTTACGACGACATTCCGTAAGTACTGCGTCACACATCTCCACAATAGGGAGCTAATCACTTAATCGCAATTGATATCTATCGATAGCGGTGACCAGCGTCTCGCCCACGACTCTGGCTCGCCCGTCACGGCTGACGAATTGAAGCAGATTGGTGTGCTTTACTGGAACATCCCTCATGACGACATATGGGAGCAGAACATCGGTAAGAGCTTGCTCTCATAGGCGGAACTTGGCAGGAAGAGACCTGATGCTATGCCACGAATGATCTGCTGTAGATGTTCTGGCGAAGGAGCGAGACTACAAGAACGTTCGTTTGACTCCGATACTGTGAAATCCTTATATGGTACGCTGGACTGATTCTGAATGCTCGCCTTGACAGCGAGACCAGATCCTAGTCACTCGGGAAGGACTTGGAGAGATGTACGATACCAAAATCAAGTCGTTCTTCGAGGAACACCTGCATGAAGACGAAGAGATTAGGTACATTTTGGACGGAAGCGGGTTTTTCGATGTTCGCGGTAAGTCGAGCCCTGGTTGAGCTCCCCGGGTAGGCGGCTGATACTAGTGGGTATAATAGACCATAGCGATGCGAAGTGGATCAGGATTCACGTCCTGCAAGGAGACTTGCTGGTAGTGCCCGCCGGGTGAGTTTCGAAGGTCTTTTTACTTAGTCGTCATACCGCTAACTTTGAGCGAATCGCAGAATTTACCACCGGTTCACCCTGGATGAGAACGACAAGGTTCAGGCGCTTCGTCTTTTCAAGGTGAGTCCAGCTCTGAGCTTTAAAGCCGACCCAGCTGCTGATTGGTCCCAATCTCAACAGGACGAACCGAAATGGGTCCCGTACTCGCGGTCGGATGAGGTTGACAAAAACCCGTATCGACAGGAATACTTGTCCAGTATCAAGAGCAACTGATCGGATTTGAGGACGGCTTATGATCAGACAAGGGTGTACCTCTTGTATAGTAGACTGAACCCAATATAAAGGAATTTGACTCAGCACCATGGATGCACGCACGCAGACATTGATTAGCTTGAGAAGGACTGAGAGCAGGAAAAGCACAGCCATAAATCTTCTCTTGTCCAGGCGTGACGACTTTATACAAGCTGAATTCTTTCTTGCGATAATACCCTTTTACAAGTTCCATTCCTGCTCGACCTGCTTGCCGACCAGTTCGACGGACTGAACGAGCGACTTGACAACGCGCTCGTCTGTCAACCGATTGCAGACAACTCGCAAGTACTCCTCGTCTTTGGTCTTGCCCGGTGCGAAATCGGTCATCCAACCGTAATCTACTAGCCTGGCCACGATTTCCCGGGTAATCCGCTTCTCAGGTCCTAGATGCGATCGACTACCCGAGTAGAAGAAGCAAGCCTGAGCACAAGGTGGGTCACCCTCTTCGACCGCTGACAATGTTGAAGATGAGCGGACCAAGTTGAGCACCGTCTTGGCTCCTTCGAATGCAATGTCGATATGACGACCGAGTCCTTCCGATCCGTAGTACCTCCAGTGAATGTACATCTTGATAGCATCGGGACGTCGACCGCACTGCGTCGTGAATTGAGCGAGGTCGAGGACTTTGTCGGGGTGAGGTGCGCGCAGGACCCGGTCACTCGATCGCCAAGACGAGGAATCCGAACCATCGCTTGAGCCGGAGTTCTTGGTGGCTCCAACATCGGCCAACTCGGCATCCCCGTGGAAGAGATACCCCGCCTCGAGCCGATTGGCAGCCCAAAACGTTCGCAAGTCCCTTCCAAGCAAGAACGAGCAGGTCAAGGGGACGCCGAGCATCTTGTGTGGGTTGAAGGCGATACTGTCGGCGAGCTCAGTCCCATCTAGTTTCTGCTTATGCGTAGACGAAAAGATGGCACCCCCACCCCAGCAGCCGTCGACATGAAGCCATGCGCCGTACTTTTTGGCCACAGCAGCGATCGCTCGCACGTCGTCGTAAGCG
>JGI20283J13201_100031_pt1 | contig 36667 bp, 39 predicted proteins | sample Plalitdecfosmids_FD_13201 | JGI IMG/M metagenome (IMG submission 13201)
CCATGGTGTCTTGCAGCAGGTTGTAAAGCTTTTTTTGGTCGGAGCTCAGGTCGTCGGGGTTCAGGAGGGCCAGCCGGCCGCCTAGGTTGTCTTCGAAAGTTGCCATGCTACTGTGCGCGTCGCGCCAAGGAATTGATACGCCTTGCATACGACCAAACCCTACCCCATGGCCACCCCCGCCCAGCGCCGCGGCGGCCTACCTTCGCTTAGCTCAACCGGCTAGTCTGGTATTTTCGCCCACGCCTTCTTCTAAGTTCCGTCCCTTATGCGCCTTTCGTTTCCCACCCGACTAGCCAGTGCAGTGGCGGCGGGTCTGCTGGCTAGCCTGCCCGCATTTGCCCAGCAGCCCGCCCAGCGCCTAGGTCTGATACCACTGCCCCGCGAGGTAGTGACCTCCGCCGGCACCTACGCCCTGCCCCAAAAAATCAGCATCTACGCCCCTGGCAAAGACGCGCAAAACGTAGCGGGCCTGCTCAAGGAAATGCTGACGCCGCTGGGCAAAACGGTGACCATTACCAACAGTGCGGCGGGCGCGCAAATTAAGCTTCTCACGGCCAGCACAGTACCGAGCGCCGAGGGCTACCGGCTGGTGGTCGATAAAGCGGGCGTGCAGCTCACGGCGGCCAGCGGGCCGGGCCTCTTCTACGCCAGCCAGACGCTGCTGCAACTGCTGCCGCCGCGGCCCAGCGCCAGTGCAAGCCTGCCCTACGTGCGCATTGCCGACGAGCCGGCCTTTCAGTGGCGCGGCCTGCACCTCGACGTGAGCCGCCACTTCTTCTCGGTCGATTTTGTAAAGAAGTACATCGACTTTTTGGCCAGCTACAAGCTCAATACCTTCCACTGGCACCTGACCGACGACCAGGGCTGGCGCATCGAAATTAAGAAGTATCCCAAGCTCACCCAAATCAGCTCCGTTCGCAAGGAAACCCTGATTGGCGCGCAGCAGACGTTCAAAAAACCGGAAGATTTCAAGTACGACGGCCAGTCCTACGGCGGCTTCTACACCCAAGACCAGATTCGGGACGTGGTAGCCTACGCCCAGCGCCGCTACGTAACCATCGTGCCCGAAATCGAGATGCCTGGCCACTCGGTGTCGGTGTTGGCCGCCTACCCCGAGCTGGCTTGCCGGCCCGGCACCTACACCCCCTGGACGATGTGGGGCGTGAACGAGGACATCGTGTGCCCGACCGAGCCCACGTTCCGCTTCTTCGAGGACGTACTGACCGAGGTAGCAGCCCTATTTCCGGGCAAATACGTGCACATTGGCGGCGACGAAGCACCTAAAACCCGCTGGAAGGAAAGCCCCGCCGTGCAGGAGATTATGAAGCGCGAAGGCTTCACCGACGTCGAGCAGGTGCAGGGCTGGTTCAATCGCCGCATCGAGAAGTTCTTAGCCACGAAGGGCAAAAAGCTCATCGGCTGGGATGAAATCCTGGAAGGCGGCATCGACGCTAGCGCCACCGTAATGAGCTGGCGCGGCGAGAAAGCGGGCATCGAAGCCGCCAAGCACGGCAACGACGTGGTGATGACGCCCGCCGGCTACCTCTACATCGACGCCGGCCAAAACCCCGTACCCCACAGTCCCAACGAGCCGCTGCATATTTCGGGCTACCTGCCGCTGGATAAAATCTACAACTACAACCCCCTGCCCGCCGAGCTGACACCCGCGCAGCAGAAGCACATCCTAGGTCCGCAGGCCAACCTCTGGACCGAGTATGTCGCCACGCCCAACAAGGTGGAGTACATGCTCTTCCCGCGCCTGCTAGCCGTGTCGGAAGTGGCCTGGACGCCGGCGGCCCGCAAGAGCTACCCCGAGTTCGTGCCACGCATGAGCCAGCACTTCACCCGCCTCGACGCTAAGAAAATCAACTACCGCGTGCCCGAGCCCCTAGGTCTCGACAGCGTGGGCATGGTGAAGCAAGGCGACAAAGCCGTGTTCACGCTCCGCTCGCTGGTGCCCGGAGCCCAAATTCGCTACACCCTCGACGGCCTGATGCCCGACGAAACCACCGCGCTGTACACCAAGCCCTTGGCCGTGCCGCTGGGCAAACAGTTCCTGGTACGGGCCGTCACCATCGCGCCCAACGGCCGCAAGAGCCCGCCCGCCGAGTTCGTGGTAAAGTAAGTCTGACGCTGTTCAGAAACCTAAAAAAACACGTTCTGTCATGCTGAGCTTGCCGAAGCATCTCTACCGCACTCTTCAACGAGGCGATAGAGATGCTTCGGCAAGCTCAGCATGACAGTTTAAGCAAGTGCAAGTGGTAGCAAGGTGCACTCGCTAGTTCTTGATAGCGCGCAGCATGCCAGCCAGCGTCGGCGCCGAATACACCTTGCCCCGCGATACCACGGCGGAGATTTTCTTCGCATTGGCCACGTTGGCCAGCGGGTTGGCCGTCAGCAACAGCAAGTCAGCGTCTTTGCCCACGGCGATGGTGCCCGTGCGGTCGGCCACACCCATAAACCGCGCCCCGTTGAGGGTGGCGGCCCGTAGGGCCTGCGCGGGCGTGAGGCCAGCCAGTACCAGCTCGCGCAGCTCGTCGTGCAGCGAGGCGCCGGGGTAGGTGTAGGAGTTGAAAGCCCCGCTATCGGAGCCCGCCAGGATGGTGACGCCCGCCGCCTGCATCTGGGGCACGAGGGTCATAAACTTGGCTTCGAGCTTCTGGGTGAAAGCCCGGGCGGTGGCCGACTGCTGCCGGGCGCCGGCCTGCCGCTTGGCATAGGTACGCTGGATTTTGGGGTCGATGTAGGCCAGCAGCGTATCGTGCGCGTGGTCGTTGGTGCCTAGGTCGGCCAGCGTTTTGCCGATGGCCAGCGTGGGCACGGCGGCCGTGTGGTGCGCCGCCATCAGCCGGAAGATGCGGGCCGCGGCGGCTGGGCTGTAGGTGTCGTACACGGCTGGTAGCATCGCAAACAGCCCTAGGGGCTTGGGTGTGGTCAAGCTGGCGCGCACCAGCGCCGTGAGGCTATCCTCCTTACCTGAGCAGGCTTTGAAGACGTAGTACAGGTGCTCGGTGGCGTCGAGACCACGGTTCACGGCCTCGCCTAGGGTCACGGAGTAGGGCATGTGGCCGGTGGTTTTCATGCCCCGCGCCTCGGCCTGGGCGATGGTACTTAGGTAGGCGGCGCCCGAAATTTTGCTGTCGTAAATCTTGACGTAGTCCACCTTCAACCGTTGCAGCGAGTCGAGGGCCTTACCGACTTGGGCAGGCGTCGTCACTTCGAGCGAGCCGGGCCAAGTGGCGCCCGGCCCGTCAATCTTGGGGCCCGAGGTGAAGAGGCGCGGCCCGGCCAGGGTGCCCGCCGCCTCTTCTCGCCGCCACTGGAAGATGCTGGGCGTGAGGTCGCCGCCCGCGTCGCGCACCGTCGTGATGCCGTGGGCTAGGTAGAGCGTCAGACTCTTTTTGTTGGCCGCCGCCAGGCTGTCGCCGCCCCGAAAATGCACGTGCATATCCCAGAGGCCCGGCATGAGGTAGCGGCCGGTGCCGTCGATGGTTTGCCGGGCGGCGTAGCTGGCTTTGCCCGCAGGCTCCAGCCGCACGATTTTACCCTGCGCCACGGCTACCACTTGGTTAGGGCGTAGTTGGCCGGTTTCCACGTCCACTACGGCTACGTGATTGATAACTAAGTCGTAGCTCGCCGACGGAGCGGGTGGGCGCCCGAAGGAAGTCAGAAGTGCCGCCGCGCCTAGACCAAGGAGAAAATGAATGCCTTTCATAAGCCGCAAGTAAACGCTGAGGGCGGCAAATACGGGAAGGTAACGAAAGGCAATGACCCAACGGAGCAGCCGACTGCCACCTAGGGCAGCAGCCGGCTCCGCTATTATTTCAGGTCGTCGTAGGCGCCGCCGTTCACCACGTGGTGAAAGCCTTGCTGGTACATGATGTCGGCGGCCTTGCTGCTGCGCTTGCCTGAGCGGCAGTACACCACGTAGGTTTTGCTGGTATCGAGCTTCGCCACTCGCTGGGCAAAATCGTCGTTGCTCACGTTCAGATTGAGGGCCTGGTCGAGGTGACCAGTCATGAACTCGACGGGCGTGCGCACGTCGAGCACCTCTGTAGCAGACTTAGCTAGCAGTTCTTTGGCCGCGGGCGTGTTGATGGCGGCAGTAGGCGCAGGCGCAGCCGACTCGGCTGTAGCTGCGGGCGTGGCTGTCGTTTGGGCGGGTTGCTGCTGGTTGCAGGCAGCGGCTAGACCAGCCAATAGAAGGAAAGACAAACGTTTCATTTCGGAGGATAATAGGCGGGGCGAACCCCTTGCTAAAGATAAAAATCTACTGTAAAGTTACAAACCTACCTGCCCTCGGCGGCCGCTAGCAAGTTCCTAGGTTGCAACCTGTTTGGCAAATGATGCGAGACTCATCTCTGCGCCGACGGCTCTCAATCGAACACGTATTGGTGGGGGCGCACCAGGGGCGGCGGCAGGGGCTCGCCCACCATTTCTAGCAGAGTCGATTCTATCATGTGGCTCATGGTGTTCAAAGCCAAGTCATTGTCACCTAGGGCGAAAGGCTCCTCTATGTCGCGCATGATGGCATCGAGTGCCATAAACGTATAGCCTACGAAAGCCACAATGAGCGGCGTGGCCCAGCCCGTGCTATCTACCAGCCCAAACGGCAGCAGGAAGCAATACAAGTACACCGTGCGATGCAGCACCACGCTGTATGTAAACGGAATGGGCGTGCTCGCCAGCCGCTCGCAGCCACCCACAATGTCGGAGAGTTGGTTAAGATTGTGGTCGAAGGCCAACTGCGCGCCTAGGTCGGTTGGCGAGCCACCGTGGCGCTGCTGCACCCAACGGCCGAGCTCGAGCAGTAGCAGCATGGGCTTGAAGGTGGCTTGCTGCACGGTGTGGGCTAGCGGGGCGGGCAGTAGGCGGCCTAGGTCAGGAGCGGCGTCGGTGCGGCGCAACTGGTGCTTGAGGGTGTACACGAAGGCAATGAGCAGCCGCACAAATTGCCCCGCTTCAGACGCGCCGCCGGGACTGGGACCTAGGGTAAGCGCCTGCCGCGTGAGCGAACGGGTGGTATTCAGCAGGGCGCCCCACAGCTTGCGGCCCTCCCAGAAACGGTCGTAGCTGGCATTGTTATAAAAACCTAGAAAGATGGCCAGCGTGACACCAAATAGGGTAAACGGCGCGGCCGTCAGCGGCACTTTGTAGGTGAGAAGCTGGCCGTGCGCCAGCACCACGGCTACCGACAGCACCAGCAGAGCGGCTAGCCGCGGCAGTATCTGTGGCAGCACCGAGCCACGCCATACAAAGAGCAGCCGCAGCCAATTGTCTTTCGGCCGAATAATCATAGTTGCCTCCCCAACGACCGAAACGCTGGGCAGGTTTTCTCGACGGGCCGCTAGGACTCACCCTATACTTTTAGAAGTTGCTAGGTCAGCAGCGCGTGCAGAAGTAGTAGCACGCTGGCTTTGCAGAAGCCCTAGGGATGGTAACTGCTATTGTGATAACCAAAGCCATTATCTGCTCGCTCACCGCTATCACTAACTGGAATACAGCCCCAAAATACTATGAGTAAAATCTGAAATTCAACTCGTTGAATCAAATGGATTTGGTGCTAGCCGGCATGCGCCCGAGACTAATACCTAAGCTCAAGCCAGCCTTTGTATTCGAGACCGGTAGAATGGCGCAGCATGTAGTAATAAACGCCGGCTGGTAATCCGGTGGGGTCCCAATCTTGCTGATAAGAAGCGGTAGTATACACTTGCTTGCCCCAACGGCTATAAATACTGAGCGACCAGCTTTTATCGGCTAAGCCTTTTATTTTGAGCTTATCATTTAAACCATCACCGTTGGGGGTTAATATGTTAGGCACCATTATATCAGCCGCTGTTACGGGTGAAGGAGTTGGTGCCGGCACGGGCACTACCGGCGCAGGCGCCGACGTACAAGAGAAATTACTAGGCGTGGAGGGAGTACTCAAGTCGCCTAGCCGAGCAACGAATATGTCATTTGCATTCCCCTTCAGCAGAGTGCTGGCAAAGCTGGTTTGGCCAGAAAAATAGCCTGTCAAGTAAATATCCTGCGTAGGGCCCACCGCTATGGCTGGGTTGATGGCACCTCCGCACAAGGCTTCGCGCTGCGCGGCGAGCACCTTGCCCTGGGGGTCGTACTTTATGGCATATACCAGCTTTTCACTAGTAGGTGATACGAGCGAAGTAGAGGGACCTAAGAAAACTATTGGAGACCCGAAAATGCCCGTCACGTATCCATTCCCAAACTTATCCATCGCTACACCGGTGCTGTATTCGGTGCTGGGCCCACCAATTTGATTAGCCCACAGCACGTTACCGTCCGCATCGTGCTTCACTAGGTAGCCATCGAAGGCTCTTACCTGAAGCGTGTACTTTCCGAAAGTAGCCGTGTAGTTCGAATTCCCGCCCAGCATCCCGGTGATAAGACTATTACCTTGGCTATCCACCGCAACGTCGGCCACACTAACCGTACTGGGTCCGCCCTCAGCTCTAGCCCATATGAAATTGCCGTTGCTATCGCACTTCACCAGGAATATAGAATTTTGAATATCAGGGTTTAAAGTGAATAGCGTAGTGCTTCCAAACACCGCGACAGTGTTGAAACTACCGGCTATGTAGATATTACCTAGCGCATCTAAGCCTAACGCTGTCCCAAAACTCCATTCGCCTTTGTCGCCCCCACCCTGCCGCAGCCACAGTGGGTCGCCCTGGCTGCTGTACTTGGCCACAAACATATTGGACTTACCCACACTGGTGACGGCTCCAGCGCTACCGCCCAGCGTAGCGCTACCGCGCAAACTACCAGTTATGTACACGTTGCCCACCGCATCGAGGGCCAGACTACTGCCGCCAAACGAGCTAGTTAGGGCGGTTCCTCCCGCACGTGCCCACAGTAGGTTGCCTTGCGCATCGTACTTAGCCACTACCATATCGCCCACCGCTGGGCTCGTCAGCGTGATATTCCCGATGGTGATAGTACCACTAAACCCACCTAGCACATAGGCATTGCCGTCTTTATCAACAGCCACATCCGCAAAAACGGCAGTGGTAGCGGTAGCCTCTTGGGCCCATAGCACGTTACCCTGAGCATCATACTTGGCTAGATACGCCTGCTGTTTGTCGCTGGTGACTGCCGCACCTAGGGTTAGCGCACCAAACTGCGCCGGACCGGTAAAGCTGCCCACTACATAGGCATTACCGCTACCATCAACGGCAAGATTACGGCCACCGTCGAAGCCGGTGCCACCCGCTGTCTGCGCCCATTTTGTTTGGGCACTGGCCACGCAGGTGCTCAACAATAAAGCAAGCAATAATCTAAATTTTTTACTAGTTTTTCTTATCGTATAAATACTCATATATAAGCAGCAAGTAACTGTGCATCAACCCACACAAAACTACTGCCAGCTTGGCTACCCGCCACCTCTTTGCCCCTAGTTATATCCTATAATACCCATGGTAAAAACTGGCACTTTATGCTCCGAGCCAGCTAACTAGGCTTTCGCTGCTCTCCACTTATTAGCAATACCCGTGACAGATGGTAGAGCTAATGGTAATGAGCGTGCGCACGACCAAATCCATAGCTTACTAAGTAGCCAGGATGCCAAGGGCACTTAGCCCACTACCGCTTAAAAACAAACCAGCTGCCACCAAAGCAACAGCGGACAGCGCTACCACTTACGTTAACTGCTCAGCGACGGGCTGCTCCCCCACTACCACTTCTGGCGGCTAGTTCTTTGCACTAGGGGCACCTAGGCCACTGTATTTTCGTTGTTCATTGCTTTGTGGCGCACGTCTTGGCTGTGAGCCAATGCATGGTTTCAGCTCTAGTGCCACACCCAGCGCATTCCTAGCCATCGCGAGCACCCCGCTATGAACCGCATCGACCGCCTGTTTGGCATTACTACCCTGCTGCAAGCGCAGCGCTACGTGCCGGCCGAGCGCATCGCCGCGCAGTTTGGCATTAGCGTGCGCACGGTGTACCGCGATATCAAGGCCTTGGGCGAGCAAGGGATTCCCATCAGCTTTGAGGCGCAGCGGGGCTACTTTCTGGTGCAGGGCTATTTCCTACCCCCGGTCGCCTTCACGGCCGACGAAGCCAACGCCCTGCTGCTGCTCGAAACGATGAGCGCCGCCTTGGCCGACCAGTCCATTCGGCCGCACGTGGCCGCGGCCTTGCAGAAGGTGAAAGCCGTGCTGCGCAGCCCCGACCAAGACCGGCTGACGCAGCTGGCAGGCCGCGTTAAGATGCACCTACCGGAGTATGCGGAAGGCGACACCCGCTACCTGGCCGCCATTCAGTCGGCCATTGCCAACCGCTACATCCTGGAGCTGCACTACCTTGACAAAAGTGGCCATAGCAGCCAGCGCCAGGTAGAAGCCATCGGACTGGTATTCTACAACTTCACGTGGCACCTCATTGGGTGGTGCCACCTGCGGCGCGACTACCGCGATTTCAGGGTGGCGCGGCTGCAACGGCTCACGGTTACTACCCGGCCTTTCACTCAGCAGCACCTGCTTACGCTGGCCGACTATATCGCTAGCCTGGACCTGCCCTACCCGGTATAATTATTTTGGCGAAGCTGACTTGGACTGCCATAGGGTTGTCAGTGGGCGTGCCGCTCTTTGTGGCATCATCCACCACTTACTCCGCGCTTCCATGCAGTTCGCCTCCGTTCGCCTTATTACCGCCGACCTTACCCGCCTCGTCCAGTTTTATGAGCAGGTCACCGGCCAACCCGCCACGCAATACACCCCCGACTTTGCCGAATTGCACACGCCCGGGGCTACCCTGGCCATCGGCAGCACGCGCACCTTGCAGCTATTTGGCGGGGCCCACGTGGCCAGCCCCGCTAGCAACCACTCGGCCATTATCGAGTTTCGCGTGGCAGATGTAGATGCCGACTACCAGCGGCTGGCTGATAGCCTCCGTGAAGCCCTAGTGCAAGCGCCCACCACCATGCCCTGGGGCAACCGCTCGCTGCTATTCCGCGACCCCGATGGCAACCTAGTCAACTTCTTCACCCCGGTTACCCCGGAGGCGCAGCAGCGGTTTGCGCGTTAGCCGGTTAATCGCTAAAAAACCCTCAAATAAGAACGTCATGCTGCGCTTGTCGAAGCATCTCTACTGCACCGTTAGATTATTAATCATTGCGGTATAGTAGAGATGCTTCGACAAGCGCAGCATGACGTGCTTACAACATAGCGTTCTCGCAAGCAGAACGGCTAGTGCGCTTGGGCAGCTCCTACCCTAGATGGGCCATTTCTTCGGCGCTTAGCTCAATGTTGGCGGCAGCGAGGTTCTCGCGCAGATGGGCCACCGACGAGGTGCCGGGGATGGGTAGCAGCAAGGGCGACTTGTGCAGCAGCCAAGCAATGTTGAGCTGGGCTTCGGTTACGCCTTTTTGCTGGGCTAGCTCGGCCAGCTTGTTGCCGGCGTTGGGCAGGCCGTGCACCAGCGAGAAGAAAGGCACAAACGGAATGCCGTGCTGCTCGCACAGCGGCAATACTTCGCCGCCGCGGGTTTCGCCGTGGCCATCATTCATGGTGGTGCGCTGGGCGTAGCTGTACATGTTTTCTACGCTGGCTACATCGCCCAGCGCTAGGGCGGCGGTCAGCTCCTCGGGCGTGACGTTGCTCACGCCCACGTGCTGGATTTTGCCTTCGCGCTGCAGGTCATACATCGCGCCCATCGACTCGGCAAAGGGCACCTCGGCCCCTGGCATCACCCGGAAGTGCACGAGCTGCACGGCCTCTTGCTTCAGGGTGCGCAAGTTGCGCTCGATGCTCTGGCGCAACTGCTCGGGCCGGTTGAAGGCTGGCCAGCTTTTGTCGGCGGGGTTGCGGGTGGCGCCCACCTTGGTGCAGATTACCAAGTCCTTGGCATAAGGGTAGAGCGCCTCGGCAATGAGCCGGTTGGTGATATCATCGCCATAGTAGTCGGCGGTATCGATGAAGTTGACGCCGTTGGCGACGGCGGTTTTCAGCACTTCCAGGGCCTGCGGCCGGTCGGCGGGCTCGCCCCAGATGCCGGGGCCGGTCAGGCGCATAGTGCCGTAGCCGAGCCGATTGACGGTGAGCGGCTGGGTTGAATTGGGGGCAATGGTGAGGGTTGTCATAAACTAAAGCTTGCGTAAAAGATGAGGCGCGGGCAGGTGCGAGCCTTCGATAGCTGCTGAGTGGCAGCATCTAAGCTGCGCAAAGGTCTGCCGCGCCCCAACTGGATTACTGGTGAATACTTCACTTTTTTGCTGGTACTGCGCCGATTGGCTACCAGGGGCTGATGCCGGTTTCGGGGGCGTTGTCGTCGCTGAAAAACTGGCTGGTGGGGCCATCCGGGCCTAGCAGGGCGGCTTTTACCACGCGGGCGGCGGCGTCTTGCACGGTGCCGGGGCCGCTGTGGTGGTTGAAGTCGGTGGCGGTGTAGCCGGGGTCCACGACGTTGACCTTGAAGGGCGTGTCGCGCAGTTCGTAGGCCAGCATGATGGTGTAGGCGTTCAGGGCCGCTTTGGAGGTATTATAAGCGGCCAGCTTTACGCCGTAGTACTTCCAGGAGGGGTCATTGTGCAACGTCAGCGAGCCCAGGCCCGATGTGACGTTGACAATGCGGGGCGCGGGCGACGGCCGCATCAGGTCAACAAAGGTCTGTGTCACCTCGATTACGCCGAACACATTGGTTTCAAATACTTCCTTGATAGCGCTGGTGCTGGTCGTGAGCGCCGGCTGCGGCATGCCGCCGCTGATGCCGGCGTTGTTGATGAGCACGTCCAACACGTCGGTTTTCTGGCCCAGCGTTTCGCGGGCGGCGGCGATGGAGGCGCTGTCCGCAACGTCGATTACAAGCGGTTCTACTTGGGTGAGGCCTTCGGCCTTCAGTTGGTCAACGGCCTGCTGGCCATTTTGGGCGTTGCGGCTACCTAGGTACACATAATACCCTTGCTGGAGGAGCTGGCGGGCGGCTTCGAAGCCGATGCTTTTGTTGGCGCCGGTGATGAGTGCTGTCTTCATGGTGAAAGCGTGTTACTAATTGAACAGCACAAAGGTCCTGAGCGCCGGGGGCGCGGCTGGCACCCATTTCGCGGCTTTACTGGTACATTTTGCGGATGCTGGTCCGGTAGTCGGCCGGGGTCAGGCCGGCCTCGCGCTTGAAGAAGCGATTGAAGTACGAAGCATCCTGAAAGCCCAGGTCGTAGGCAATTTCCTTAAGCGGCTGCTGAGTGTGCAGCAGCATGCGCCGCGCCTCCAGCACCAGGCGCTCGTGCAGGTGCTTGATGGCCGGGCGCCCGGTCTGGGCCTTTATTACCTCGCTCAGGTGCCCTGCCGAAATGTGCAGCTGCGTGGCGTAAGCGCTCACCTCGTGCACCTCGCGGAAGCACTCCTCTACCTTGGCCTGGTAGGCCCGCAGCAGGCGCTGGTCGGGCGTGGGCTCAGCCTCGGGGTGCTGCTCGGTATAGAGGCGGCTGAGAAAAGTCAGCAGCACCGTGAGGTAAGAGCCTAGCATGCGCTGCTGCCACTCGCCGGGACGCTGGTACTCGGCCTCTAGCTGGGCCAGCAAGGCTTCCACGGTGTCGGCTTCGGCCGGCGTCAGGCGCAGCTCGTGGGCCTGGCGCGGGTTTTGGATGATGGGCAGCGTAAGCAGCTGCGCATACTGGGCCAGAAACTCTTTCGTAAACTCTAGGTGTGTGCCCCAGAAGGGCGTGGGCTCCTCCTTCACCAGTATTTGGCCCGGCTCGGAAAAGTACACCGTATTGGGGCCGTGCTCGTAGGGCGTCAGGTCGGCCCAGTGCCGCCCTTGGTTCTGGCGCACAAACACCAGCAGGTAATACGCCTTGCGGTGCGGCAGCAGCATGTCCGGCTCAATCACCGTTCCGCCCTCCGACCGCGCCATCGTAAATATCTCCTTACCATTGCCCTTAAACGGGTGTACCGGCACCTGCTGCCGGCTAGTGAGCGTCTGCATACCCCAAATTTAGGGACAGTGCGCGGAGGAGCTAATACTCCTTAAACGCACCAGCCGCTACCTAGGGCGGCAACGGCTGGTGCGCAGTGAAATAGGGCGAGCACTCCCCGTAGTATCGGCTGACCACTGGGGCGACGCGTCGTTGCGGCTGTATGCCTCGCCTGCCCCCAACCTAGGCAACTGCCAAGCTAGCCGTAGCCGCTTCGGACGCCTTGCCCACCCGACCCAGGTGCGTGTCTTGGAAGCCGGTAGCATGTTTGAGGCCGTAGCCGAGCATGCGGTCGAAGGAGCTGTGAAACAGTAGCACCGTGCCAGCCAGCACCAAAGTGGGTTGCCCCAGCAGCCAGCCGGCTATACCTACGGCTATCGCCAGCGCCTTGTGGTGCAGCAGGTTGTAGCTGGCCGCGCCCACGCGCGGGCCGGCTAGGTAGCCCAGCATACTCAGGTCAGGTAGCAGGAAGGTGGCGGGCAGCACCCACCAGGCAAAAGGCAGTTGGGCGAATACAACAACGGCCAGCAACATTTGGGCGAGTTCTTCGGTTTTCAGCAGCGATTTCATGGCAGTAGCGGGGGATTTGAATAGTGAAAATCAATACCCAAAATTCCGGCTGCCGCTCGCCTGCCGACGATAACAAAAGATAAGAAAAATCTGCCTCGTCCCTAGTCTCCTCGCGCCACCCGCCCCCGAATGCGACTCAGCGACACGGGCGTCACCCCCAAGTAATTGGCGACTAGGTGCTGCGGCACCCGCTCCAAAATCTTGGTTTTGCCGCTGGCCAGCAGCGCCCGGTAGCGCTCCTCGGGCGACAGTATCAGCTGCTCGACGAGGCGGGCATCGGTACCCAGCACGAGGTACTCGGCCAGCAACCGCCCAAACCGCTCGTAGACCGGGCGCTCGTCGTAGAGCTGCCGCAGCACCGCGTAGTCGAACACCACCAGTTCCGTATCAGTCAGCGCCTGAATGTTGAGTTGGCTCGGCTGGCCCAGCACGCAGCTCGGGTAGTCGGCCAGCAGGTGGTTTTCAAAAAAGAAGTACGTCGTACGCTCCTCGCCATTCGGCCGCAGGTAGTATAGGCGGCAGGCTCCTTCGAGCAGCAAGGCTATTTCGGGCCGGTAGCCACCCGCCTGCACAAAGTGCTGGCCCCGTGCTAGGTGGCACGGGCGCAGGGCCGGGGCCAGAAGCTGCCAGTCGGCCTCCGTGAGGGCGGGCACAATGCGCCGCAGGTAGGCAAATAAGGGGTGCATAGAGAGGCGTGAATTACAAATTAACCCTCCCCCAACCAGCGCTTTACCCATCTAGGCAGCCCTAGGTTAGGTGGCCCGCGCAACCGCTCTGGGCGAGGCACCAAAGCTACTGTGCGGTGCGCGGGCCACCTAACCTAGGGCTGCCCGGTCGCTACGCTACGGCTCCTCACTAGCTCCGACAATTAGTACGCCACCGGAGGCGGCGATGGTTGTCAAACGCCATCTATTAGCCCGTAAAGCACGCTAGCCGCTAGCTTCGCAGCACCGCTGCAACCTGCAACTACTTCCCCGGCCCGATGGTGGCCCACTATGGCTGCCTCGCTAGCGCCCCAGCCGTACCCGCAAGTACTGTTGAAGCCAAATGGGATACAGGTTATACCCCACATTGAGCAGCACTAGGCCCAGCGCCCACCTTAGCTGCCCCGCTGCCCCGGCATATAGGCTTATGAGGAGGAAGAATATCAACCCGGCCCAATGAAACCGCTCCTGCTGATAGGTGGTACTGAGCAGCTGGGCAACGGCTCGCCGCCCCACTAGCGCCCGGTAGCCGGGGTAGCGCCGCTGCAACAGCCTATTTACCAAGGTTCCTTGCTGCGTGAAGTAGCCCACCTTAGGCACCCCAAGCTGGCGGTACACCCGCGCACTGGTTGCTAGCTGCAACTGCCGCAGCCACGCCGCGGGCCACGCATAGGCCGATAAGCTTACCACTACAAAGCCCCACAGCCACGGCTGCGCTACGTAGCGGTAGCAGCACACCACCAGCGGCCCCAGCGCCAGCCCCGACCACAGCACATTTGGCACGGCATTGTAGCAGGCCACTACCGCCGCCGAGGGTATACCGCGCTGGGAGTTGGAAGCTGGCATCGAGCATTAAATGTACACCTTAGCCACTAGCCCCGAAAACACGTCAGCCGCTACCTAAGTGGCAGCGGCTGGGAAAATAATTAAGATATAGCTAAGCTGTTACTACGCTTTAGGCAACTTACTTATAGCCGTAAGCAACCCCTTTTTTCACTGTCTTGCCAGCCAAGATGGAATTCTGGTCGCTGGTAAGCAAGATGATATGGGCGCCCATTTTAGCTGCTTTGCGCTTGAGCTTTTCGGTGGCACGCTCATTAAGCGCTTCCTGGCTCGAAAAGGCTGTCATGGGAATAGCGGCGGCTACTACGTCACCCTTAGAAACGAGGCCCTGCACATCGCCGGGCACCGTCGTGACGGTCACTTTGCCCCAATCTTCCTCGTTGTGGATTTCTACGCGCTTGGTCAGCATTTGCACCCGGCCACTAGCAAAGTCAATCTCCTTTACCTGGTTGGTACCTATTACGTTAACTGTTTCTTCGCCGGGGTACACGAACGAAACATCGTGGTCGGTCACCGCCGTCACTTTCGCGGTTACGGTCTCTCCGCTCACTTTTATGATTTTATCAGTCTTGGCTTCTTGAGCGAAACTGACTTGGGTTGCGAGGCATAGCAAACCCCCAACAACAGTAAAGATTTTGTTCATGGCCGTGAATATAATTGCGCTTTCGGTGACCTTCCTATTGTTCTATGTTTAGTAACAAAAAAGCCTTTTAGCGTACCAGGAAGCTCACTTATTGGCCACTTACCCGACTCGTACTGCCCCGCCTGCTTACCCTCCGAAAACACGTCAGCCGCTACCTAGGGCGGCAGCGGCTGACGGCAACAACTGCGGCCCTAGGTACCGCTAGCGCACGGCCGTGGCTTCCACTTCTACTTTCAGCCCCTCAAAGGCCAGGAAGTTGACTTCGACCATCGTGGCGGCGGCCTGGATGCCGTGCCGGGTTACCCAGTCGGTAAACACGTCGAAGCAGCCGCCTTCGCCGAATAGCGCGGCCGTGTCGGTGGTGTACAGGCGCAGGTGCACGATGTCGCGGCACTGGTAGCCAGCCGTGGTCACTACCTGCTCCACATTGCCGAGCACTTGGTGCAGCTGGGCGCGCATGTCGGCGGTGCTGGGGTGGCCATTGGTGTCGATGGCGGCCTGCCCGGCGCAGTAGAGCGTGGCCGATGGCTGGGTTACTTCTACGGCTTGCTGGTAGGCGCTGGCGGCTTGCCACTGCCAGGGGTTGATTGCTCGCTTTTCCATTGCTAGGTTGGGGGGAAGGCGCCGGCCCGCTGGGGCGCGGCGCGGGGTGAGGTTGCGGGGGCAAAGGTCCCGGCCAGCCGCACCGCCTACCTGTGACCTAGCGCACTATTTTTGGGGACCGGCCCGGCTCCACCAGCCGGCTCAGGGTTTCGCGCGATACGCCTAGGTAGGCCGCCAGCAGCGTTTTAGACACCCGCTGCGGCAGCGTGGGGTACTGGCGCAGCAGCAGCTCGTAGCGCTCGCGGGCCGGCAACGTCAGCAGCGACAAGATGCGCTGCTGCGCGGCCACCCCGCCCCGCGCAAACTTGACCAGGAAGAAGCGCGCCATCGGGGGCAGGTGCTGGCAGAGGTACTCGTAGCCAGCCAGCGGCAGGCACCACACGGCCGTGTCTTCCAGGCATTGCAGCGACAGCGTGGCCGGCGTCTGGGCCAGGTAGGCCGCGAAGTCGCCTTCCCACCAGTCTTCCATCGCAAACGACACGATGTGGGCCTTGCCGGCCGCGTCGGTATGCACCAGCTTCAGCAGGCCCTGCACCACGAAGTACAGCTCGCGCACCCGCTCCCCTTCCCGAATCAAAAACTGCTGCTTGCGAAACTGCCGGCTCGTGAACTGCGCCAGCACCAGCGCAAACTCCTCGTCGTTAAGCGACACGATGCGCTCTAGATGCTCTCGTAACTACTGCTGCATAGCCTCTACCTACGCAGCCGCCCTAGGTGGGGTAGTAGCCGCCCGCCCGCTAGCCCCCAAAAACACGGCAGCCGCTACCGGGGGCGGCAGCGGCTGGGGAAGCTTAAGAAACTAGTCTATGCAGCGACAGGCACAGGCTCTGGTGGTATTTCATCATCACCGAGTTTGGATGCGACCACTTGCTTAAGGCGATTTTCCCATCCTCTCTTATGCTCAATGCGTGTGTAGTCCTTTTCAGGACGATTCAATACCTCAGTCCTGCTAAGCTTACTGAGTTCAGCCCAGTTTTCATACATGACATAGAGTGCGTTACCATATTCCAGGTTTTCAAACACTGCTAAATCAGGAGCAAAACGAGCCCCGAAGTACTTCCTTACTCCACTTGCTCCGAGTACAATCTCTGGAGTCGGCTTAATGCTGAATAGTAAATCGTAACGCTCTCGGATTTGCTTCTTGAGTTCTTCAGTCACCTTACTGTATTTGCTCAAGATTCTCTCCAAATCCTTATCTCGTTCTCCCGGAGGAAAAATCTCCCAAGCAACATTTAAAGTTTTGAGATAGTCTGCTACCGTTGCATTTGCAGCAAATACACTAGCGCTAAATATATCTGCACTATACGTTGCTTCCTGCAACACATTCAGATTAAAAAGCAAACGCCCTTCGAAATCAGTAGCTGTTTTGTCCAGCACTTCATCAACTGACACAGTTATAGTGAACAGTTTCTCACCGCTTTCTTCAGCAGTATCTAGCAACTCAATGGCAACAGCTAGATACCTAGGGTGCTTGAATTGCTTCTGATAAATAAGCCTTGTTTGATGAAGAGAAAAGGTGCCTTTTGAGTAGTCACCGAAAATAGGTCTCTCGCCCATATAGATTGTCTTATGGACTTTAGGCAAGTCTTTCCTAATTATGGTTTTGCCTGAGGTGTTAGCTTTTGCATAGCGCCCAATTACTGGATTCGGAACAAAGCTTGCTTCAAATACCAAAGCATCATTCTCAAAACCCAATCCTAGGTTGCTGTATCTACCGCGTAGGAGGTCTGCTTGACTGACTTTCAAAACAGTGGCTACAACAACTTTATTTCCTGGAATGGCTGCTATCGCAGCTATGACCTGTTCAGGTATTTTATTTAAGTTCTTTCTCATGACATTTTCAATGATTTGGATGTAAGAAAAGAGGAGCGGCCATCCTTCGACAACCGCTCCTCTTGGTAAGTCCTAAGACTCCTTCGTTACGCCTTTAAAGGGCTTACTATCAGCTTTCTGGTCCATAAATCGACCGTCGGAGCCTCTCTTAGTCCAAGTATCATTGCTTGGATTGTAAACTTGGCTACGGTCTTTTACCGCACCAATTCGAAAATTTTGGCCTGTGTTTCTAGCCATGACATTATAGGGGGATACGCTTAGTAAAAAGAGCCACTAAGCAGATGCTCCATAGTGTAGATTTCGAGTGTAGTGTTTACATTCGCATCCTTTTTGAAACGGGCTATGGGGTGAAGAGCCCCATTAAACTGGCAGGTTTTTCGTTTCTTTCAAAAACGCTCACTATGAGGGCGTTTTTGTTGTTTATAGGCAGTCCAATCTTCTTAGCAATGAGCGTTGGTTGTCATTAGCAAATATAAACAGAAATCCTATATAATCAATACCCTTATCTCATTGCATGTCAATAAAAAAGCCGCCCTCAAAGTTGAGGTCGGCTTTTTTATTGAACATATTTCTTAAGCTTGCGAACTACGACCCGCAGGCCTCGCAGGCGTCTGGGTTATCGAGCGAGCAGGCCATGTCGCTTTGGTTCTGGGCGTACATGGGCTCCAGGGTTTCGGCGGCTTGCTTTTCCACCGTGAACTTGATGGCGTCGGCGGCGGCTTTGGTGCGCAGGTAATACATGCCGGTTTTGAGGCCGCGCTTCCAGCTGTGGAAGTGCATACTGGTGAGCTTGCCGAAGTTGGGGTTCTGCACGTGCAGGTTCAGGCTCTGGCTCTGGCAGATGTAGGCGCCCCGGTCGGCGGCCATGTCGATGATGGTGCGCTGCGAAATCTCCCACACCGTCTTGTACAGGTCCTTGATGTGCTGCGGCACGCGGGCAATGCCCTGCACCGAGCCATTGGCCGCGATGATGTCCTGCTTCATCTGCTCGTTCCAGAGGCCCAGCTTCACCAGGTCCTTCAGCAGGTGCTTGTTCACCACCATAAACTCGCCGCTGAGCACGCGCCGCACATAAATGTTGCTGGTGTAAGGCTCAAACGACTCGTTGTTGCCTAGAATCTGGGCGGTGCTGGCGGTAGGCATGGGGGCTACCAGCAGCGAGTTGCGCACGCCGTGCTCCACTACTTGGCCACGCAGCGTTTCCCAGTCCCAGCGGCCCGACTGCGGCGTCACGCCCCAGAGGTCAAACTGGAACTTGCCCTCGCTCAGGGGCGAACCGGGGAAGGTTTCGTAGGCGCCTTCCTTCATGGCGAGGTCCTTCGAAGCCGTCATGGCGGCGAAGTAAATCGTCTCGAAAATGTCGGTATTCAGGCCCTTGGCCTCGTCGCTCTCGAAGGGCATCCGCAGCGCGATAAACGTATCGGCCAAGCCCTGAACGCCCAGCCCGATGGGGCGATGGCGGAAGTTGGAGCGCTCGGTTTCGGGCACCGGGTAGTAGTTCACGTCGATTACCTTGTTGAGGTTCAAGGTAGTCTGGTACGTGATGTCGTAGAGCGTCTTATGGTCGAAGGTCAGGTTGCCCTGGGCATCTTCCACGAGGTAGCGGGGCAGCGCCAGCGAGGCGAGGTTGCACACCGCAATCTCGTCCTTGTCGGTGTACTCCATAATCTCGGTGCAGAGGTTGCTCGACTTAATCGTGCCTAGGTTCTGCTGGTTGCTCTTGCCGTTGGCGGCATCCTTGAAGAGCATGTAGGGCGTGCCCGTCTCGGTCTGGCTTTCCAGGATGTGGAACCACAGTTCCTGCGCCTTGATGGTCTTGCGGCCCTTGCCCTCGCGCTCGTACTTGGTGTAGAGCTTCTCAAACTCGGGGCCCCAGGTGGTGTCGAGGCCGGGGCACTCGTGGGGGCACATCAGCGTCCAGTCGCCGTTGGCTTCCACGCGCTTCATAAACAAGTCGGGCGTCCAGAGGGCATAAAACAAGTCGCGGGCGCGCATTTCCTCCTTGCCGTGGTTCTTCTTCAAGTCCAGGAATTCGAAAATATCGGCGTGCCAAGGCTCCAGGTAAATGGCGAACGCGCCCTTGCGCTTGCCGCCGCCCTGGTCCACGTAGCGGGCCGTGTCGTTGAACACCTTCAGCATCGGCACCAGGCCGTTGGAGTTGCCATTGGTGCCCTTGATGTAGGAGCCCGTGGCGCGCACGTTGTGCACGGCCAGCCCGATGCCGCCCGCAGATTGCGAAATCAGCGCGCAGTCCTTCAGCGTCTCGTAGATGCCCTCAATCGAGTCGTCCTTCACCGTGAGCAGAAAGCACGACGACATCTGCGGCTTGGGCGTGCCCGCGTTGAACAAGGTCGGCGTAGCGTGGGTCATCCAGCGCTCCGACATCATGTTGTAGGTCTTGATGGCCGAGTCGATATCCTCCTTGTGGATACCCACCGACACGCGCATCAGCATGTGCTGAGGCCGCTCCACCACCTTGCCATCGAGGCGCAGCAAGTACGAGCGCTCTAGGGTCTTAAAACCGAAGAAATCGTAGTTGTAGTCGCGGTCATAAATAATGGCCGAGTCTAGGGTGTGCGCGTGCTTGTGAATCACCTCCCACACGTCCTTGGCAATGAGCGACGCGTTGTCGCCATTCTTGGGGTCTTCGTAGGTATACAGGCGCTTCATGGTGCTCGAAAACGACTTCGAGGTCACCTTGTGCAGGTTGCTCACCGCGATGCGGGCCGCCAGGATGGCGTAGTCCGGATGCCGGGTGGTCAGCGAGGCCGCCGTCTCGGCCGCCAGGTTGTCGAGTTCGATGGTCGTCACGCCATCATAGATGCCATCGATGACCTTTTTGGCCACCTCGATGGGCGACACGAAATTTTGATTAAGCCCGTAGCAAAGTTTTTCAATGCGGGCGGTGACTTTATCGAACTTGACCGACTCACGGCGGCCATCGCGTTTGATTACGAGCATGTTATAAGGAGAGCTAGGGGTAGCAGGGATACTAATCTGGCTGGCTTCGCGGATGAAGCTGCGGTGCTTTAAAGTCGGAAATTAGTTCCCTTGTTTGGGAGTGCCAAAGGAAATATTTAGAATCTGTCCGCATAGCCTGAAAATGAGGCCGCCCGGCCAGTTTTTTATAAAACCAGCCGGGCGAGCGCGGGCCCATTCCAATTTTTAAGTGTATATCCAGCTAGGTCTAGCAAATGAGGGATACCAGCAAAAATCAACAATTGTTTGGCTGCTGCGGCTGCCTAGCCTAGAGAGGCCAGCCAGCCGCGCAAACCTGCTTTACAAGGCCGGCCACCTGCGAATCAAGCAAAATATTTTCGCAGTCCTTTTTCAAGTAGCATCCTTGTACTTTATCCGGCTGCTCCACTTAACCTAGGCTTAGCAGTGCGCTACGCTAGTTGCCTTACCTAGGGTGTTTAATGTGCTTTAATAAGCTGGCCGCTATCATTTTACTGCTTTATGGATTCTTATGCTAGCGTTTAAGTGAGTACGGACGGGCTTTGTATCACTTTTTTATTATTTAATGTAATTTTTCTGCGCAGCTCATCGAAATTAGGCGGAGCATTTTGCTCTACACTCTTTTTCGCAGCCCGTTCATGCGCATCTTATTCATCGGTTACTGGGGCTTCACCGACCCGCTGACGGTTGCCACCATCATGCCTAATCTGGAACTGCTGCACCAACTAGACCATGTCGAGCATCTCGTGCTAGCGACCATTGAGCGCAAGGCTAGCGAAGAAGTACCCAACTGGGAAGCCACGTTTCACGCTCCTAAGCTCAGTTTTCGGCCTCTGTACTCACGCGAAGGGGCCTCCCTCCTACTCACGAAAGCCGACGATTTCTGGCGTTTCCCGCGCGAGCTAGCGGCCATCATGGAGGCCGAGCAGCTAGATACCATCATCGGCCACGGCGCGCCAGGGGCAGCGCTGGCCTATCTGGTATCGCGGCGCACGGGCCACCCCTTCTACGCTACCATGTACGAGCCCCACGCCAACTACATGCTCGACGCTAAAATCTGGGGCCGGTCCGACCCCCGCTACCTGGTGCAGCGCCTGCTAGAAGCCAAGGTGAAGCGGCGGGCCGCTGGCATTATCCCGGCCGCCGATGCGTACCACGAGCAGCTAACCCACGAAGGCGTACCGGCCGCACGCCTCCGCACCGGCCCGTGCATGGTGCGGCTCCACTCTTTTGGCTTTAATGCCGAGGCGCGGAACCAGATTCGCCAGCGCCTGGGGTTTGGGGCGGCAGCGCCCGTGGGCGTGTACCTAGGCAAGTTTGGGGGCTTGTACTACGATGAGGAGGCCTTCGAAGTATTCAAGGAGGCGGCGGCTCAGTTTGGGCCTGACTTCTGCCTCATCATCCTCACGCCGGGCAGCGTGGAAGATGCCCAAGCCCGGCTGCTCGCTATTGGCATTCCACCCACGCGCAGCTACGTTACCCAGGTAGCCCATCACGAAGTAGCCGACTTTTTATCGGCAGCTGACTTTGCCTTCGCGACCGTCAAGTTTGCCCCCAGCAACCGCTACCGCTCGTTAGTCAAGGTGGCCGAATACTGGGCGTGTGGCCTGCCGGTGCTGCTTACCGAAGGGGTCGGCGACGAGAGTGCCATCCTGACGCACGAAGAAGGCGGTGCCACCTTCAACCTAGCCCGGCCCGCGAGCATCGGCCAAGCCCTCCGGCGCATTCAGGCCCAGTTGCAGGTACCCGGCTACCGGGGGCGCATCCGCAAAATGGCCGAGCGCTACCGCTCACCCGAGCGTAACCGCCTAGCTTTTGAGCAGTTGCTCCCAGCATCGCTGGCTGTTGCCACCTAGGCGAACGCTTGTTTTGGGTTTACAAGCACGTAGGCGGCCTACCTAGGCGAGGGCTTGTGTGGTGGTGGCCAGCAGGAGTAGCTAAACCTACGGCGGCAGCTCCTTGTAGCTACTGCATTCCGCCACAGGTCACCCACACTCCTATGTCCGACGCCCGGCCGCCCCTCCCCCCTTTCACCTTCGAAACTGCCACCCAAAAAGCCCGCCTCGCCGAAGACGCCTGGAACTCGCGCGACCCCGCTCGCGTGGCCCTAGCTTACACCCCTGCCAGCCAGTGGCGCAATCGTAGCGATTTCTTCGCCGGCCGCGAGGCCATCGCAGCGTTCCTCACCCGCAAATGGGAGAAAGAGCACGAGTACCGCCTCATCAAGGAGTTGTGGGGCTTTCATGAAAACCGCATCGCCGTACGCTTCCAGTACGAGTACCACAATGCTGAAGGCCAGTGGTTCCGAGCTTACGGCAACGAGCAGTGGGAATTCGACGCCCTAGGTCTCATGCAACGCCGCGAAGCCAGCATTAACGATGTGGCCATCAAAGAGAGTGAGCGCAAGTTTTATTGGCCACTAGGGCCTAGGCCGACCGACCACCCAGGCCTCACGGAGTTGGGAATGTAGCCATCCATCAGTGCCTATCAATTGCACCAGCCGCACAGTGCGCTGGGGGACTGCTACGCTGCCCTGCCTGCTCAGTGGGGTAAGCTGGGCGAGCTTGTACACGCAGCATCAGCACTAATAGTAGAATCAGCACAAAAGCAGCATAGTAGCGAAAATTGGGACTAGCATTCATTGCACTTAAAGAATAAATCAGTTGGTTTATTCAAAGCTATTGGCAGGCTCAGCTACTATAAGATTATTTAGCCCAACACCACATTTTTCTACTTGAATCCAATAATTTCCTAGATTAAACCTACCGTTGCGGTATAGTCCCAAGGTCGGAACCTTATCAGCTATTGCACCTAAAAAAGGCATCCTGCCCTACCTAGATTATGTTCTAGGTAGGGCAGGATGCCTTTTTTAGACCGTAATAACTACTACGCAGCTAGCAGCTTACGCAGCGCTTAGAAATCCTCGTCGAGCGAGAAGGCATTGCCTTTACCCTCGTTCATGACGCCGGCTTTCTGATACTCGGCTACGCGCTTCTCGAAGAAGTTAGTCTTGCCCTGCACCGAAATCATTTCCATGAAGTCGAAGGGGTTGGTCGAGTTATAAATCTTAGCGCAGCCAAGCGACACGAGCAAGCGGTCGGCCACAAACTCGATATACTGGCTCATGGTGCGGGCATTCATCCCGATGAGGCTCACGGGGAGCGCTTCGGTCACAAACTCTTGCTCAATCGTCACCGCATCGCGGATGATGGCTTGCACGCGCTCCTCAGGCAGCTTGTTTTCGAGGTAGCTATAGAGCAAGCAGGCGAAGTCGCAGTGCAAGCCCTCATCGCGCGAAATCAGCTCGTTGGAGAAGGTCAGACCCGGCATCAGGCCACGCTTTTTCAACCAGAAAATCGAGCAGAACGAGCCCGAGAAGAAGATGCCTTCCACGGCTGCGAAGGCGATGAGGCGCTCAGCGAAGTTCTCGGAGTTAATCCACTTCAATGCCCACTGGCCCTTGCGCTGCACGGCCGGTACTGTTTCGAGGGCGTTGAAGAGGTAATCCTTCTCCTTGGGGTCTTTGATGTAGGTGTCAATCAGCAGCGAATACGTCTCGCTGTGAATGTTTTCCATCATAATCTGGAAGCCGTAAAAGCAGCGGGCCTCGGGCATCTGCACTTCCTGCATGAAGTTGATGGCCAGGTTCTCATTCACGATGCCGTCGCTGGCGGCGAAGAAGGCCAACACGTGCTTAATGAAGTGGCGCTCGTTGTCAGTCAGGCCATTCCAGTCTTTTTGGTCTTGGCTTAGGTCGATTTCTTCAGCGGTCCAAAACGAGGCTTCCGCCTTTTTGTAGAACTCCCACACCTCCGGGTTTTGGATGGGGAAAAGCACGAAACGGTTAGGGTTTTCGGCGAGTAAGGGCTCCATAGGCTGGCTAGATTAAAGGGGGTCGCGGGGTAAAAGCGAATACAAGGCAATGACGAGTCTAACCCGGCGTGGGGACGGATGTTCGCAGCAGCGGCCGCCGCACCACCCGGCATTTCAAAGATAGCGGCCATACCCGTTGGCGGATGCCCGCTTTTTTCTCAGCCGCGCGGCTGCTCCCTAGGTCACCAACTCTGAGTATTGGATGAGGTGAGACGAGTAAAAACTCGCATTTTTAGCTACTTATCCACATTTTAACTGTGGATAAAGTGAGTTGTCCACAAAAAACAACTACTTCAGCTCACTTCCTTGGCTTCAACAACTTAGCTTATTCACTCAAAAAAGTGTTTGAATAAGCACATTTTCTGGCGACCAAATGACGATTAATGACTTATGTTTGGATTTGCCAAAAAGATGCCGTACTTTTGCGTTCCCTTTTGAGAAACCTCCAGCGGAAATAAGATGTACGCCATTGTCAATATCGCCGGCCAACAGACTAAGGTTGAGGCTAATAAATTTGTTTACGCCCAACGTCTAGCCGGCAATGTCGGTGACTCGGTAGAGCTTGGTAATGCCTTGCTAACCGATGACAACGGCACCCTCAGCATCGGCACCCCCGAGCTGAACGTAGCAGTAAAAGGCACCATTGTAGCCCACGTTCAGGGCGACAAAGTACTGGTGTTCAAGAAGAAGCGCCGCAAGGGCTACAAGAAGCTGAATGGCCACCGCCAGCAGTTCACCAAAGTAATGATTGATAGCATCGGCTAGGTTTTAAGCTGTTTGCTGCTGCCTTTGGGCTAGTAGCTGCTGCTTTTACTAGCTTGTTTTAATCTTTAACAAAGAAGCTATCGGTTAACTGCTGGTAGCTAACAGATTACTAAAACCATGGCACACAAAAAAGGCGTAGGCTCGTCAAACAACGGCCGTGAATCGCATAGCAAACGCCTAGGCGTGAAAATCTTCGGTGGTCAGCCGCTTATCGCTGGCAACATCATCGTGCGTCAGCGCGGCACTAGGCACCACGCTGGTACCAACGTCGGCATGGGCAAAGACCACACGCTGTTTGCGTTGGTTGATGGCACCGTACAATTCAAGAAAGGCCGCGACGACCGTTCATTTGTATCGGTAGTGCCGGTGGCAGCTGAAGTAGCTGTTGCCTAGGTTCTTCTAAGCCTAGCTATTATAGAAAGGGTTGCTCCTCCAGGAGCAGCCCTTTTGGTGTTTAGTGCCCATAGAAACCGTGGCTCCAATACAGGCGCAGGTTTACTTGCACGGCTACGTTGTAGTGGGCCGGCGCTATATTCTCGAAGTTGTAGTAAGTGGGCGCTTGAAACCCTAGCCCCGCGCTCATGTCATACAGCAGCGCGTGGCGCAGCCGATGCTGCGTGCCCCAGTACATATACAACCCCGGCGTGAGGCCAGCAGCCGTTTGGCGCCGCGACTGGCTCACGTATCTTCCCGTTACGGCGTTGCGCTCGATGTTGCCTTCCAGCGCCAGGTAGCTACCATATAGGTTGTCATTGCGTAGCGGCTCGCCGTGCCGGGGCTGGTTATAGTAGTAGCGCAGCCCTGCTCCTAGGGCCGCGCTGGGCACTGCCACGGCTTGTGCGCGCCGGCGCCGAGTGGCAGTGTGGCTGGTTTGCAGGTCCGCTTCGACTTGGCCGTAGAAACCGAAACGCGGGGCCAGCCGGTACTCAGCACCCAGCGACAAGGGTACAACGAGGCTCCAGGCTTGGTTACCGCCCGAGTAGCTGATGTGCGTGGCGCGCAGGCCTACTTTGAGCAGCACGGGCGGCGGCACGGGTCCGCGCACTGAATCAGCGGCGGGAGGAATGACTTGCGCATGAGCTGCGAGCGCACCCAACAGCGTTGCGGCGGTACTTAGCAAGCCATGTTTGAGAAGGTAGAAATTGACCAAGGGCTAGTATCTTAAGGGTTAAAATTGCTACTAATATACTGGTTACCAAATAAAGTAAAGCAACCATGTACCTTGAGAATCAGGCAGTGGCTGGATAGGCTAACTCGTGCAGCAGGTGGCTTAGGGTGGCGGCGTGGCTCACTATCATAAAGTGGCCCGCGCCAGGAAGCGCGTGGTCAACGAGACCGCGGCCAGCGGGCAGCAGCCGGTCTTGCGTGCCGTGCAGGCGCACAGCACGAGGCACGCCAGTACTATCCCAATGCAGCAGTTGGCGGGTGGCCCACTTGGCAAAAATGGGGTCGGTGTCGTGCAGAATGCGAGCGAGCAGTCGGTACTCGCGGCCATTGCGCGCCCCAAAGAACCATTGTGCTAACCTAGGCAATCGCGGTAGCAACCCAAATGGCACCAATCGATAAAGACGGGTAGCACGACCTAGCTTCAGCAGGAGCGGTAGTTGGCTGGCATCAGCCAAGCTCGAAACCAACACTATCCGCGCCAAGGGTCTTAAGCGGCCGACTTCCAACGCCAGCAAGCCTCCAAACGACACGCCGACTAGCCAGCAAGGCTGGTCATTAGGCACCGCCTCGGCTAAGCGAGCGGCATACTGACGCAAGGGCTCACTGGGCGACTGGGGCGCCAGCCAGTGCAGCACTACGGCGGGGCCGGGTAGGCTTAGCCCTCGAGATACGCGCTCATCGGCTCCTAGGCCCGGAATAAGGTACCAGTTCTCTGCCATCACACCTAGTTATGCTGCGGAAAACTAACTCGTTAAGCTACTCTCCCAGCTTGTCGCTCTCTTAGTCAGTACAAGGGGCAGACAGCAGCTGGCTTTAGTCATTCAGCCGCGCATAGATTCCTTCTAGGTAGAAAATATTGTGCGGCTGTGGGTCGTCGTCGTCCTGCTCCTCATCGGCGGGATAGGTGACGGCGAGCTTGAGGGCCACGCCGGGCAGCGCAATGGGCGGCGCTTCGTCCGAGGTGTATTCGAGCAGGCAGGGCCACTGCTCCGTGGTGGCGAGCGCATCGGCTACTTCTTCGGCCAGTGCTTCGGCCCGGTCGTCCGCTACACGCAGCAGCGTATCGAGGTCATGGAAGGGCAATCCTAGGTGGAAGAAATGCGGCTCATCATCTCTAAACGTTGTGGCCCATACGGTTACATCATCGGTATTATCGAAGACAATGGCCGTGAGGTGGACTTGCTCCACAAAAAAGTCGTCGTTATTGACCAAGGCATCACTTAGTAGCTTCACGGGCCAGAAGGAAGATAAGTTTACCGCAAATTGGTAAAAATTGGCGAATTAACGGTGGGAGCCAGACGGCACCCGGGCGCAAGCTACGCGCTAACCGTAGTTGGCCCTTCAGCAAATAGTTCTAGCGTGATGTGGTCGGCTAGGAGCTTGCCAGCATCGGTGAGGCGCAGGATACCGTCATCGAGCGTGGCCATGCCCTGCGCTAGCAGGCTACCTAGGTACTCGGCGCGGTCGGCCAAAATATTGAGCCCTAGGTCGTCGCGCAGGTAGCGCAAGTCGCAGCCGCGGCTGGTGCGCAGCGTGGTAAGGAGGTATTCGTTGGCTTGGTCGAGCGGGCTGAGGTGCTCAGTAGTGACGGGCACTTCGCCGCGCTCGAGCACGGCGGCCACGTACTGCGGATTATTGGCGACGGCATATTGGCGGCTGCGGCCATCGAAGGAGTGCGCGCTCGGGCCCAGCCCCAGGTAGGGCACCCCGCGCCAATAATTAGAGTTGTGGCGGCTCTCGCGGCCGGGCTGGCAGAAGTTGCTAATTTCATACTGCTCGTAGCCGTGAGCGCGCAGCTGCGCCAGCAGCAACTCAAATTGCTGAGCCACAAACTCCTCAGGAGGCGCTACGAACGTGCCTTTCTTCAAGCGCCGGCCAAAGGCGGTATCGGGCTCGATGGTAAGCGCATAGGCCGAAACGTGCGGCACGTTCAACTCAAACAAGCGCGCTAGGTCTTCCTCCCAAATCTCATGACTAGCGGCAGGCACTCCATAAATTAAATCGACCGAGATATTCTCGAAGCCCGCCGCCTGGGCCCGCCGCACGGCTTGCCCCGATTCTAGGGCCGAGTGGGCTCGGTTCATCAGGCGCAGGTGGGGCTCATGGAAGCTTTGCAGGCCAATGCTGAGGCGGTTGACGGGCGAGGCGGCCAGTACGGCTAGCTTTTCGGCGGTGAGGTCATCGGGGTTGGCTTCAAGGGTGATTTCGGCCTGCGGCGCTACGTGGAAATTCTCCTGAATAGCATCGAAAATCCGACCTAGCTCCTCGCCCGTGAGCAGTGAGGGCGTGCCGCCGCCGAAGTAGATAGTTTCGAGTGGTGCAGTGGGGTCTGGCAGGTAGGTCCGACGCAGGGCCATCTCCTTTAGGAGTGCTTCCACAAACTGCCCCTTCAGGCCCATCGACGTGCTGAAGTGAAAATCGCAATAGTGGCAGGCTTGCTTGCAGAAAGGAATGTGGAGGTAAAGGCCCGGCATAAATAACTAATATATAATCAACCTACTAACGCTCGGCACGCTGATTCTTCGCTTAGCGAAGCGTATTTTCGATAGCTTTTTTTGAGAAGGTAAAAACAGCAGCCTCGAAATTAAAAATCCCATTTTGCATTTGCCACCCCGAATGTACGTCCGTCTACTCGTCTTGTGGGGCTGCTGGCTAGGGCTGCTAGGGCTAGCCCAACCGGCGAGCGCGCAGATACCCAATGCGGGGTCGGGCGTGGCCGTACCCACGGCGCCGGGACTGGCCTCACCACCCCTGCCGCCTGCGGCGGCCAGTACCAGCGCCAAAGTCGTTGCGGCCAAGCGCGTGGTGCACAGCCGAGTGCTGGTGGTAGACGCCGACCCAACTGGGCGGGCGCGGGTGCGGCGCTACCGCCTGCCAGCTACGGTAGCCGACTCGCTCACGGCTCTGCGCACAGTGCGCGACTTGGTACTGGCTCTGCAAGCCGATGCCTACCTGCTGGCCTCGGCCGACCGCATGCGCTGGGGGCGCGACACGGTGCGGGCGCAGCTCTACGTGGGCGAGCAGTTTCACTGGGCCTACCTGCGCAACGGCAACCTAGGCGACGGCCTACTGACCCGCGCGGGCTACCGCGAGAAGTTCTTTCGGCACGCGCCCTGGCACCCCGCCGACTGGGCAGCCTTGCAGGAGCGCATTCTCACGGAGGCCGAAAACCAAGGCTACCCTTTCGCCACAGTGGGCCTCGATTCGGTGCGGCTCGATGGCCAAGACATTGCGGGGCGTGTAGTGCTGAAGCGCGGCCCGGCCGTGATATTCGACTCCATCCAGATTATCGGCTCTAGTAGGACTAAGAAGCGCTTTCTAACCAAGTACTTGCAGATTTTCCCAGGCACGCCCTACAATCAGCAGCGCGTAGATGCCGCGGCCGTGCTGCTGCGCCAGCTGCCCTACGTGCGCCTGCGGGCCGAGCCCGAGGTGCGCTTTGCCCGGGGCCGGGCGCGGGTATATCTGCTGCTCGACGAGCGCTCGTCCAACCAGTTTGATGCCATCGTGGGCCTGCTGCCCAACACGGGTACCACGGGCGGCTTGCAGTTTACGGGCGATGTCAACATCAACCTGCGCAACCTGCGCGGCGGCGGCAAGCAAATCGGCTTGCAGTGGCGCAAGGTCGATGCCGCTACGCAGTCGCTGGATGGCAGCTACTTGCACCCCAATTTCTTTGGGTCACCGCTAGAAGTGGGCGCCACGTTCAACCTTTATAAACAGACGGGCGCCTTCCTTACCCTGCGGCCGCGCATTCAAGTCACTTATCCGATGGCGCGGGCGGGGCGGCTCACGTTTTTTGCCGAGCAGCGCAGTTCGCGGCTGCTGCTCGACAGCATAGCCTATACTCAGCTCACCAGTACGTTGCCCGACTACATCGATTCGGAGGCCAATTCGTACGGGCTGGCCTACGCCCGCACCAATCTCGACGACCTATACTTTCCGCACCGCGGCAGCTTCGTAACGGTGCAGGGCGGCGCCGGCACCAAGACCATCCGCCAGAATGCCAACATCAGCGAGGCGCTGTACCGCGGCGTGGGACTGCGCACCACACAGTACACGTTTAGCGCGCGCGTCGAGCGCTACTGGGCCCTAGGGCGCCAGAGTGTAGTACTGGCTCGGCTACGCGGCGAGGGCTTGTTCAACCAGCAGTTTTTCCTGAATGATTTATTTCGCTTGGGTGGGCTGAACTCGTTGCGGGGCTTCAGCGAAAACCAATTTTACACCAATGCCTATGGCGTAGGCACAGTTGAGTTTCGGCAGTTTACCGGCTCCGAAGGCTACGTATTTGTATTCGCCGACCAGGCGGTGCTCCAAGCTTATCAGAGCGACCTTACCCTAGGTCGCTCCCTGGACCAGCCCACCGGCCTAGGCGCCGGCATCAGCTTTCGCACGGCAGCGGGGCTGTTTCAATTTGTGTATTCGGTGGGCCGGTCGTCTTTTGCTGGGCAGCAGTTGGGGCTGAGTTCCTCTAAAATCCATTTTGGCTTGACCAGTCGGTTCTGAAGCGTGGTGAGTTAAAAGCAAGGAGCTAGGAGTTGGTCATTTGGCAACTCCTGCTCCTAGTTTTTAACTCATCACGCTTTAAACCTGCCACTTCGGCGGCTATCCGGCCAAGGTGTCATTTATGCGGCATGCCGAGTATACTTATCAGGCCAATTTGTCACTTAAATACTTGAGGAAGCGCATTTTGCAAGTTGGTACGGGGTTTGATTTATACCCTGCGAAGCCAGCTAAAACGGCTCTTTATCATGAAATTTATCAGCCGCGAATTTATCCGTTCTATCGCTCCCCAGCTCGATTTGCTTAACACTATCGGCGGCGGCGTAGCGCAGCCCAAGCTGCACGTGAACCAGCGTCCTCAGGGCGTGGTGCTGCACGTAGCCATGCCTAGCGTGTCGGCCGACCACTTCCACGTAGTGCTTAATAACAACGACCTCACCGTGTACGGCGAGTACCGCCACGAGCCCGATGCGCAGCTAGCTGCCCCGCTGTTCGTGCAGAAGCTCAACCTGCCCGGCAACCTCGACTTGGCTAGCATCAACGCTACCCACGAGAATGGTGAGTTGCGCGTGGCTATTCCGTTTAAGGACGCTGCTGACATCCTGCCTAGCTAAGCGCTGGGCCTATTGATAGGGCCGGGACCGACCGGCCACCTAGCTACCTGCGATATGGCCGGGACCGACCGGCCGCCTGGTTTCACCCTCTTGAGAGCCACCGTGATGAACGGTGGCTTTGTTATTTTCGGCCCCCTAGGTTAGCCGTAGGTGCTGTCAAGGGAAATGTTGGTAACCTGGCCCTGTTCGTCGTATTGTATCTCGTATAGCACATCGAGCCCCTGCCCTTTCTCCGTTTTCATGTAGCCGTAGCTGACAGCGCTATAGCGCAGGTTGCGCGATGTACCCAATTTGCGCTTCACGTTGAAGTAGCCAAAAGCAAGTATCGGGGCCTTGCCCGGCTTGGCTTTCGGTAGCACCGAGCCCACGTAGAAGCCGGTAGTACCCGGCTTGCCCGCCGTGAAGCGCGCGTCGCTCAATTCGACTAGCGCCAGCCGATTATTATCAAGGTAGAGCTTGTTGCTACCGTACTGAAGCAAGGGCCACCATTTTTCGTCAATTTCATAGTAAAAGCGGCTTGTTTTAGAAGGTGGGCCAAGTACTTGAACAACCTGGCTTGTACTGGCTCCTAGCTCTACCGTGCGCTGGCTATTTCCGGCACTTGGCCGAAGCCCAAAGGCGCTAACTACTACATTTTGTGCTTGCGCGGTGCAGGCAAAACCCAACATAAGTCGGTGAGAAGGAGGCAAAGGAGATGACCCTTATCTGGCTAATTGCCTCTGAAAAATTTCTTGCTAATGCCGAAATTGGCTACGAAAAAAGCGGTATCAATAAGATAAAGCTCAGGAGCAGGCTGCAATAAAACCAGCCCATCAGTTGCCCGCGGTGGCGGCGCGGCAGCCGGTTGCTAAGCACCAGCACCGCCGCAATCACCAGCGCCAAGTGCAACACCAAGAAGGTCATGGTTCTGACCCAGTTGCTGACGATAGTGGTGTGGTCGGTTTGGAGCTGGTCGCTCTCCCCTAGGCCCGACGTGAGGTAGCGCAGCAGGTAGTACGCGGCTACTTCGAAGGCTACGAACAGAACGAAGCCAAGCAGAAGGTCCAACGGACCCGATTTTTCACGAATTTCAGCCATCAGCCAGCCTAGGTTTAGGAGGCGAAGATAGGCGGCCAGGATGCTGCCTAGGGCCGGGGCCGCCCGAGTATTTCGGCCGTGCGCAGGCGCACGTACAGGTCTTCTACTTTGGCCCGCGCCCAGGGCGTGCGGCGCAGAAAAGTAAGGCTGGACTTTACGCTCGGGTTCACGGCAAAGCAGTTGAGCTTCAGCCGCTCATCGAGCCCAGCAAAGCCGTAATGGCCAACAAGATATTCTAGAATGCTGGCCAGCGTCACGCCGTGCAGTTCGCGGATGAGGTGACCAGATTCGTCGCGGGCATCGGTGGACATAGTAGCAAAAGGTAACGTATAAGAAAGAACAAAATAACGACCTAGGCGCGTTGCTAAGTGCTGCCGGGGCATACGCTACCACCTTGCCATGCGTTATTTTTGGCCACCTCCCCTGCCTATGTCGCCCGTCATTGCGCCTTCCCGTTTGCCCACTCAGCCCCCGCGCCCGCGGCGGCCGTGGCGGCGCTGGGTGCTAGCAGGCCTATTACTGGGGCTGCTGGGCGCGGGCACTATGTACTACCGCCACCAGCGCCAGCTCAACCGCTACGTGCGGCATACCTGGGCCACCCTCACCAGCCGCTACCTCACGGGCCGCGAAAAAACGCCGCTGCTGGCAGGCTACTCGGTGCACGGCATCGACGTGTCGGCCTACCAGGGCCGCATCGATTGGCCCGAAGTGGCGCGCCACCGGGTACGCTTTGCCTTCATTAAGGCTAGCGAAGGCGCTACGCTCCGCGACGCCCGCTTTGCTCGCAACTGGCGCCAAGCGCGGGCCGCGGGCATTCTGAGTGGTGCCTACCACTACTTTCAGCCCAACCGCGACGGGTCTGTGCAGGCGGCCTTGTTTATCAATCAAGTGCCGCTGGCTACTGGCGACCTCCCGCCCGTACTCGACGTGGAGGCCACGCGCTTTCACGATGTGGCCGAGCTGCGCCGCGAGGTGCGGCAGTGGCTCGAGCTGGTGCAGGCGCACTACGGCGTGCGCCCCATTCTGTACACTAACTACGGGTTCTACCGGCGCTACCTAGCCGGGCACTTCGACGATTTTCCACTTTGGCTGGCCCACTACGAAGTAGCCCGCCCCACCCTGCCCGCCACCCGCTGGATAATCTGGCAGCACTCCGACGAAGCCTACGTGCCCGGTATCCGGGGCACCGTCGATTTCAACGTTTTTCAGGGTAGCTACGAAGCTTTGCAGGCGCTGCGTGTGGGCCCGCGGCCCCGCGAGGCTAGCCCGGCGCCACGACCCGCACCAATGTCACGCCCCAAAAAAGCCGCCCGGCCCCGCAGCTCGCGTAAGATGCCGGGCCGGGCGGCGAAGATGGCCTAGGGCCCAAATCATACAATTCTGACAAGGCCCATGGATACCCAGCGAATACCTAACTTATGCACGTAACCCTCGCACGCTTTAAAGCTACTATTGTTGTGAGCAGCCTGTTGGCCCTAGGTCTAACAAGCTGTGGCACCAGCAAATCGACCTTCACCCAAACCGGCCAGGGCTCTTACTACGCCGACAAGTTTAGGGGCCGGCCCACAGCCAGCGGCACGCCCTACCGCCCGAGCAAGCTCACAGCGGCGCACAACACCCTGCCCTTCGGCACCAAAATCCGCGTTACCAACACCCACACCGGTCGCTCGGTCAAGGTCACCGTCAACGACCGCGGGCCGCACGTAAAAGGTCGCATTGTGGACCTCTCCAAAAAAGCCGCCCGCAAAATCGGCCTCGTCGATGCCGGCGTGGCCCCGGTGCGGCTCAAAGTAGTGCGCGCTGCCTCGGGCCGCTGAGTTCTTACTAATTGCTTTCTACCCCACCTTTCTTGCTACTTACTCCATGGCCAAGCAATTAAATATTCGTAAAAAGCTCGTCTGGTCGGCCCCAGCGGGCGGGCGCTTTGCAGCCCTAGACAGCTTCGTGAAAGCCGCCGAAGACGAAGGCTGGACCGACGCCGAAATTCAGTTTGTGATGGATGAAGTAGTGGAGGCCGACGACGACGCGACTGGCCTCGCCATCTTGGCCGACTACACGGCCCGCTAACGCAGAAGCCCGGTAAGCGCGCCGACCTAGGTGGCTCGCTTACCGGGCTTTATGGGTGAAAGCTATTGAGCGCGCTTACTTCTTAGCGGCTTTAGCCTTGGCTTTCTCTTTTTCCTTAGCAGCCTTTTCCTTCGCCTTTTCGGCTTTTTCGCGGGCTTTCTCCATTTCCTTGCGCTTGCCGGGGTGCTTCAAGTCGTAGGCTTGCAGCTTTTGGATGCTATCCTGAGCGGCTATTTCGGCGCGGGTTTCTACGCGACCAGTAAGCGAAACATAGTCACCTTCATGCAGTTGGGTAGTAGTGCCATCTTTGCCAGTCACTGCGCCATTGGTGGTAATAATGGTGCCGTTGCGCAGCGTTTTGTCGGCCGTAACGGGGTTTGTCATACCCATTTCGGTCACAGTCAGCTTTCCATCCTTCATCAGCACGCCGTCCTTCATTATGCCAGCGCCAGCCTTGGGGCGGGCCTTGGGAGCTACCGGGCGGCGCGGCACGGGACGCGACTGAGCGTGCACGCCCTGCGTCATTAGCAATATACTAGCAGCCAGCAGGATACGGGTTATATTTTTCATCAGATAACAAACAAATTAGGGTAGGGTAAAAAAACAAGTAAAAAATCGTGCCAAGCGAGGTAAATCAATAGTGCTAATCTTTCTGCAGTGCAAATCTAATACTAAGCTCGGGAGTTGCCGCAGCCAACGTTTACCCATACTTACGCGTTCAATTAGCACTACGCTTTTCCCCTCATTTTATTGTCTTTTTATGAGTACGCCCCACCCTTCTTCCGACGTCCACGCCGACTTTAAACACGATGTCAATATGACGACCAGCGAGCTAGAGCGCTGGTTAAAAACCGACGAGTCAAAATCGGTAGGTCAGGATAGTGGCAACGGTGAGAGCATCGGCCATCAGTCGGGCGAGCACATTATTCGCATCCTAGGTAAGAAAAAGGGCGATATCACATCCGATGATGAAGCGCACATGCACAAGGTGCACTCCTACGTGAGCCGCCACTCGGCGCAGCGGCCGCACGGCGACGTTGAGCATTCGCGCTGGCGCTACTCGCTCATGAACTGGGGCCACGACCCGCTCAAGTAATTATGAATTCAAAATTATGGATTAGAAATCGCTCACCTTTCATGATAGCTTTTCATTCATAGTTTGTAATTCACAATTCATAATTGACTCCCATGGAATACAAGGATTATTACAAAATACTAGGGGTCGAAAAAACGGCTACTACTGAGCAAATCAAAAAGGCTTATCGCAAGCTGGCCCGGCAGTATCACCCCGACGTAAACCCGAACGATGCGACGGCCGAGCAAAAATTTAAGGAGGTAAATGAGGCCAACGAGGTGCTTTCGGACCCCAATAAGCGCCAGAAGTACGACCAGTTTGGAACCGACTACCAGCGCTACGAGCAAGCAGGTGCGGGTGGCGCCGGGCGCGGCCCTGGTGGCTTCGACTGGAGCCAGTACGCCCAGGGCGGCCAGGGTGGGTTCGGCGGCTTTGGCGGCGGCAGCCCTTTTGGGAGCGAAGGAGGGGAGGATTTTTCCGACTTCTTCAGCTCGCTCTTTGGTAGTATGGGCGGTGGAACTGCGGGTGGCCGCGGCACGCGCCCCGGCGCCGGGGCCGACTACCAAGCCGAGCTAGAACTGACGCTGGAAGAAGCCTATCAAGGTGGGCCGCGCACCATCACGGTGCAGGGCAAAAACCTGCGTTTGACCATCCAGCCGGGTGTGGCCGATGGCCAGACTATTCGGCTACGTGACCAAGGTGGCCCCGGCCGCAACGGCGGTCCCAGTGGCTCGCTGCTCATCACGTTCCGCATCTTGCCCGATGCGCGCTACGTGCGCACCGGCGACGACCTCACGCAAGATGTGCCCGTGAGCCTTTACCGCGCTTTGCTCGGCGGCTCGCAAACGGTGGAAACGTTGAGTGGTACAGTCAAAATCAACATCAAGCCCGAAAGCGCCAATGGCACGCGGTTACGGCTGCGCGGCAAAGGCTTTCCGGTGTACCGCCAGGAGGGCAAGTTTGGCGACCTCTACCTGCGCCTAAATGTGCAGCTTCCCCAAAACCTCACTGACCCGGAGAAAGACCTTATCAAGCAGCTGGCCCAGCTGCGCGGCGAAGAACTGTAGTTTTAATGCGTACTGGTTGGTTGTCGCTACCTGATTTCGGCCCGACAAACCAGTGAGGATTAATCAGTAATACCTAACTAGCAGTACCTATGAAAACCCACGTATTAGTGCTTACTTTCCAAGAAGTTGACACGCGCTACGGCCTGGGCCGGGCCGAGCTACACCAGTTTCTAGAGCTTGGGCTGCTACGCCCGGCACCCGCGCCCGACTCCATTGAGGTAGAAGAACCCGATGAGCTGCTCCCACGCCTAGCGCGCCTGCACCACGGCCTAGGGCTGGCGCCCGAGGCAATCGATGTGGTAATGCTCATGCGCCAGCGCATGCTGAGCTTACAAGCAGCGTTGGCGCGCGAAACAGCCCGCGCGCGGCAACTAGAGCG
>JGI20283J13201_100215_pt1 | contig 36231 bp, 36 predicted proteins | sample Plalitdecfosmids_FD_13201 | JGI IMG/M metagenome (IMG submission 13201)
ATCCTCGCCGAGTTCAACGTGCCGGTGATCTTCATCACTGCCTTCCCCGAGCGCCTGCTGACCGGCGAACGCCCGGAGCCGACCTTCCTGATCACCAAGCCGTTCCAGCGTTCGACCGTGAAGGCGGCGATCAGCCAGGCGCTGTTCTTCGACCAGGCAACCGTTCCCGCAAATTGATAAAGAGTTACGGAGCCAAAACGGTTTTCGGGTGTTTCAACCTTCATGGCTGAGAACGAAAACCCCACCCGTATCGACACGAACGACGCCCGCGCCGGCGCCACACCCGGGATGACGAGGTATATCCTCGCCATCTCGCTGGTGCTGGTCGTGGTGATTTTCGCGATTCTGCTCTGGACCTGATCCAGCTCAATCGACGCATCGCGATCGACGGGGTAAGTATCATGCATCTGGCAATTGCCGGCGCATCGCCTATTTCCATGTCTGGCCAGACGTCTAACCGGCAGCCTTTGCGCGGCCAAGAACGGAATCGAATGACGCAGTCCGAACAGGCCGAACCGGCGCGCGACGAGGATGACGACATGGAAGCGGAAGCTCCCGTCGTAGAGCATGTCTCGCTGTCCGACCCTGAATTCAAGCAGCAGCTCGCGGTCGTTATCCCGCATTTGCGCGCGTTCGGTCGCTCGCTGTCCGGCAATCGCGACCTGGCCGACGATCTCGTTCAGGAAACCTTGCTCAAGGCATGGGCAGCGCGCAAGCGCTTCCAGGCCGGCACCAACATGCGTGCCTGGACCTTCATCATCCTGCGCAACCTTTATCTTTCCCAGATGCGTCGCGCTCGCTTCAAGGGCGAGTGGGACGATCTGGTCGCCGATCGCATCCTCGCCGCGCCGGCCAGCCAGGATCGGCACGTCGAACTTGCCGACATGCAGCGGGCGTTGCTCCATCTTCCCCAGCCGCAGCGCGAAGCGCTGATTCTCGTCGGCGCGGGCGGTTTCGCTTATGAGGAAGCGGCCGAGATCTGCGGCGTCGCCGTGGGCACGATCAAAAGCCGCGTTGCGCGCGGTCGCGTCGCACTCGAATCGCTGATGAGCGAGGGCCAGCTGCCGTCGCGGCGTGACGGGCCGGACAATGAGGGCCGCAGCGCGCTGGACACGATCATGGGCGAAGTAGCGGATCTGAGCCGCGAGCGATAACGCCGTGGCTCGACCACTTACTGATACCGTGTTTCCTTACGAGCGGTCAGTTGCGATAAGGTGAGCCGCCCGAAGCACCGTCCAAGCGGTGCAACAGCGCCGCCATGTCATTCGGAACCTCCAGGTCGCGCTCGAAAGCATCCCGCAGCGGATGCCCGATGGCATCGCTTGCGCGCGGCGCCTGCACACAATAGCCGGAGCCAGTGCGGTCTTGCGCGGGATAAGTCGAGCGAGTCATGGACCTAAAACGCAATGAATTGATTTTTGTTGCTTGACTCCTCGGAAATCCGTTTCGGTAAAGCTCCAGGTATATGACTTCCCGCTTTGACCCCGCGTTGCTCGAAGATGCGATTATTCGCGCGCGGGACAATTCTCCGTTTCTTTCCAATCTACTTGGTCGCGAAGCTAAGCTTGTCGAGCGCTTCGCGGCGATTGTCTCCGATCCTCTTTTGGCGGCAGGGGAGGACACCGAGACGCTTTCAATGGCGCGTCGCCTGAGACTGGAACGGCGGCGAGTCGCGTTAATCGTCGCGCTGGGCGATCTCTCCGGCCAGTTCGACCTGACTCGGGTGACGAACCTGCTGAGCGACTTCGCGGATTCGGCGACCGATCGGGCAATCCGCGCCGCGATCGAGGAGCGCACCCCTGGCGCGGAGCCGCGCGGCTTCGCGGCGATCGGCCTCGGCAAGCTCGGCAGCCGCGAACTCAATTACTCGTCGGATATCGATCCGATCCTGATCTTCGATCCCGAGACATTGCCGCGCAAGCCGAGGGAGGAGCCTGAGGAAGCAGCGGTTCGAATCGGCCGACGGATGGTCGAGCTGCTCCAGGCGCGCGATGCCGACGGCTATGTGTTGCGCGTCGATTTGCGGCTGCGTCCTTCGCCAGAGGTCACGCCGATCGTGTTGCCGGTCGAAGCGGCGATTTCCTATTATGAATCGCAGGCGCTGCCGTGGGAGCGAGCGGCGTTCATCCGGGCGCGGGCCTGTGCCGGGGATCTCGAGCTGGGCGAGGCATTCCTCGCGGCGATCCGCCCGTTCGTCTGGCGGCGCGCGCTCGATTTCGGCGCGATCGGCGAGATTCGCGGAATCAGCCGGCGAATTCGCGACCATTATTGCCAGTCGCAGGCGTTCGGCCCCGGCTATGACCTCAAACGGGGGCGGGGCGGTATTCGGGAGATCGAGTTCTTCGCCCAGATTCACCAGCTGATCCATGGCGGTCGCGATCCGTCGCTGCGCGCGCCCGCGACACGCGATGCGCTCTCGGCGCTCGCTGCCGCCGGCTGGGTGCCCGGCGACGAAGCCGCCGAACTGAGCGACGCCTATGCGCTGTTCCGCACGATCGAGCACCGCGTGCAGATGATCGATGATCGCCAGACTCATCAGCTGGCCCCGGATCCCGAAGCATTGTCGCGCGTGGCGCGGCTGCACGGGCTCGCCGATGGCGGCGCCCTGCTCGACTTGCTTCGTCCCCCCGTCGATCGGGTCGGGCGGATCTACGACGCGCTCGACGGCGATGCAGAGCCGCGGCTGGCGACCGGGAGTGAGGCGTTGTCCGAGCAGCTCGTCTCTGCCGGGCTCGATGAGCGCGCGGTGCGGCTGGTGGAGGGGTGGCGGGGCGGGGCCTATCCGGCGCTGCGAAGCCCGGCGGCGCGCGAGGCGCTCGAGGCAGTATTGCCCGGCCTGATCGCAGCGATCGGCGCCGCGCCGGACCCCGGCCATGCCATCACTCGCCTCGATTCGATGCTGGCCCGCCTGCCGAGCGCGATCAACTTCTTCCGTCTGCTCGAAGCCCAGCCGTCGCTGACGCGATTGCTGACCACGATCCTGTGCCACGCGCCGACGCTTGCAGAGACGCTGGCGCGGCGGGCCGAGCTTCTCGACGGCCTGCTTGATGCGTCTGCGCTCGAGCCGATGGCCGATGTGCCGGCCTTGGTCCAGGAAATGGCGCGGCTTGAGCGCGGGGATGATTATCAGGTCGTGCTCGATCGAGTCCGCCGATTGGTGGGTGAGAAACGGTTCGCGCTCGGAGTGCAGATCGTCGCCGGGGTGAGCGATCCGCTGGACGTTTCCGCCGGCTATTCGCGGGTCGCCGAAGCGGCGCTTGAAGTGCTTGCCGCCGCCACCGTCGACGAATTCGCGCGCATCCATGGCAAGGTTCCGGACAGCGAACTGGTGATCCTCGCGCTCGGCCGTTTCGGCGGCGCGGCACTAACTCACGCGTCGGATCTCGACCTGATCTACGTGTTCACTGGCGATTATTCGGCCGAGTCCGACGGCGCGCGACCGTTGGGCGCCGTCAGCTATTATAATCGTCTCGCTCAGCGCGTGACCGGCGCCCTGTCGGTCGCGACGGCGGCGGGGCCGCTGTACGACGTCGATGTCCGGCTGCGCCCCTCCGGTGCCCAGGGGCCCTTGTCGGTCTCGCTCGAGGGGTTCCGGAAGTATCAGGAAGAGAGTGCGTGGACCTGGGAGCATATGGCGCTGACCCGGGCACGGCCGGTGTTCGGGTCGCCGAGCGCGCGCGCCGCGGTCCAGGGGATCATCACCTTGGTACTGGAAGGAGCCCGGCCCAGGCGTGACATTGTTGCCGACGCTGCGAAGATGCGTGCCGACATGGCGGAGCACAAACCGCCCCAGGGGCCCCTCGATGCAAAGCTGCTCGATGGCGGGCTGGTCGATCTCGAGTTCGCGGTGCACGTTGTCCAGCTGTGCAGCCGTGCCGGGTTCGATCCGCATCTCGGCCGGGCGATCGACGCCCTGATCGCGAGCGGCCATATCGCGCCGGCGATGCGCCCCGCGCACGACTTCCTCACTCGCCTGCTCGTCACGCTCCGCCTCGTCGCGCCCGATGCCGCGCCCCCGGCCCCCGCCACTCAGGCGCTGGTCGCACGCGCGCTGGGTGTGGAGGATTGGGCGGCGGTGGTTGCGTCGCTCGATCGCGTCCGGCAGGAGGTGCGCGAATGCTGGGCGGCGGTTCGCGCCGCGAGTGGAGACGATTGAGATGGCGCTCGACGAAGGCGACAAGATCCCCGCGGTCTCGCTTGCAACGCCCACCGGCGGCACGATCGACCTGCGCAGCTATGCCGGCAGGCCCTTCGTCCTCTATTTCTATCCGAAAGACGACACGGCGGGCTGCACCCGCGAGGCCCAGGATTTCAGCGCGCTGCTCCGCGAATTCCAGGCGCTCGGTGCCGAGATCCTCGGCGTGTCCAAGGACCCGGCGATCAAGCACCAGAAATTCATCAACAAATACGACCTGACCGTCCCGCTGGCGACCGACACGGACGACAAGGCGATGGAAGCGTTCGGCGTGTGGGTGGAGAAGCAACTCTACGGCAAGCGCTATATGGGCATCGATCGCTCGACCTTCCTGTTCGATGCAGACGGGCGGCTCGTCCGCGCCTGGCGCAAGGTTCGCGTGCCCGGCCATGTCGCCGACGTGCTCGAAGCGGTGCGGGAATTGGTGGAAGGGTGATGATCAGCGCCGGCGAGGCCGTTCGCCGCGTCCTCGACGCCGCCGATCCGACGGCGAAGGTGATGGCGGCGCGCTGGGCGGCCCGCGAATGGCGGCTCGGGCGGCTCGACCACCGCTTCGACGTGGCGATGCCCGCGCGCCCGGCGCGGCCCGACGCCCCCGAATTGCTTCCCCCGAACAAGATGCCGAAACGCGGCAAGGGCGGTTCGGAACGCGGCCGCACCGCGCTGGTCCATGCGCTGGCGCATATCGAGTTCGTGGCGATCGATCTCGCCTTCGACCTGATCGGCCGGTTCGGCGGCGAGTTTCCGCGCGAATTCACCGACGAATGGATGCGCGTCGGTGCCGACGAAGCGATGCATTTCGCACTGCTCGACCGCCGGCTTCGTCAGCTGGGCAGCGTTTACGGCGCCATGCCAGCGCATGACGGACTGTGGGATGCCGCCGCCGAAACCGCGCATGACGTGCTTGCCCGGCTGGCAGTGGTGCCGATGGTGCTGGAAGCTCGTGGTCTCGACGTCACGCCGACGACTATCCAGCGATTTGAAGCGGTTGGCGATCATGCGACGGCACGTATCCTCGCGCGGATTCTCGCGGACGAAATCCGCCATGTCGGCGCCGGCACCCGCTGGTACGAATCGCGCTGCACCTGCGAAGGGATCGACCCCGAAGCGACGTGGCAGCATTTGGTCCGCACGCATTATCGCGGGGCAATTAAGCCTCCGTTCAACGACTCAGCGCGCAACTCAGCCGGTCTGACGCGGGATTACTATCTCGCTCTTGCCCCCTAGCCGGATCATCCGGCACACGCTTGGTTACCGGATGCGGAGGGGCTGCAATCGGTGAATCGAGGGTAGATCGCGCATCCAGCTCGTCTGGCTTGCGGTCTCATGAGTGCCGGGGAACCATGGCAAACACGTCGAACACCAAGAACGCCAGCCTCGGACAGCAGTTCCGTGCTTTCTTCACGACCCGCGATCTCATCCTCCATGATGGCCGCGACCTGAAGCGGTTCAGCATCGCCGGCCGCACTCAGGCGCTGTTTGCTGGCGTCGCCACGCTCACCGTCGCATTCTCGGCCTATGGCGTCGCTCAGGCCACGGTCGGGGCGGTGATGCTCAGCGGCATCGTCGGCACCGTCGCCAGCCCCGAGCAGCAGATGCAATCGATGCGCGCCGAAATGCTGCGTATGAAGGGCGATGTTCAGGACGCAAAGGCCGCCGCCAAGGCGCATGCCGCGCGCGTCGAGCAGCGCCAGGCACTGATCTCCGCATTGCTGTCTGGCAAGGGCGATCGCCAGGCGCTGGCGCAGCCGGTCCCGGCGGTGAAGCCGCAGACCAGCGCGATCGCAGCCGAAGTGCTCGCACCGCTCCACCAGATCGAGGCCCGCCAGCTCAAATTCGCCGCCAAGGCATACCAGGCCGGCGAGGCACGCTTCGCTGCCGCCGCAAATCACCTCCGCAAGCTGGGCCTGCGCCCCGAGCGCTACGCTGCGATGCCCGCGATGGGCGGCCCGTTCGAGCCGGCCGAGAATGCCGAAGCCGGCAGCGCCGCGGACGCCGACGCTCAATTCCGCACCCTGTTCAATACCTGGAAGAAGCTGGACGTGATCGAGCAGACGGTGATCTCGATCCCGTCGCAGCAGCCGGTCGATATGCTCACCTTCACCAGCAATTACGGCGTCCGCTCGGATCCGTTTCGTGGCACCGCTGCGATGCATGCCGGTGTCGACATTCCCGGCCCGCTCGGCACGCCGATCTACGCGACGGCTGACGGCATCGTCTCGGTCAGCGGCCGCCAGGGCGGCTATGGCAACCTCGTCCAGATCAACCATGGCAAGGGCATCGAGACTCGCTACGGCCATCTCTCGAAGCTGCTCGTCCCCGCCAATACGCGCGTCAGCCGCGGCCAGCTGATCGGCCTGATGGGCTCGACCGGCCGCTCGACCGGCAGCCATCTTCATTATGAAGTGCGCGTCGATGGCCGCGCGGTGAACCCGATCCCGTTCCTTCAGAACGCCAGCTACATCGCCGCGGCGCAGGACAAGGCGATCAAGGTCGCCGTCGGCGGACCGGCCGCCCGCTGATCCCATCCCGTTCGGAGAGGATGAAGGGCCGCCCGCGAAGGCGGCCCTCTTTCGTTGAGCGGAACCAACGCCGTCCGACCGATCCCGGTGCGCCCGCCTTCGGTCGGTCAGCCCTAGCGGGATCGCCGCATTCGCCCTATCTCCATCCCATGACCATGATCGCCACGCCCGACATCGCGCTCACCCCCGCCGCCGCCGCTCGCGTCGCGTTGATCGCGGGGAAACAGGGCAAGCCGGCGATCCTCCGCCTGTCGGTCGATGGCGGCGGCTGTTCGGGCTTTCAGTATAAGTTCGGCTTTGCCGACGCGGTGGAAGGAGACGACACCGTCGCCGATGTCGGCGGGGTCAAGCTGGTGGTTGACGAAATCAGCCTCGATCTGGTGCGCGGCGCCAGCGTCGACTTCATCGACAATCTCGGCGGCGCGCATTTCACCGTCGTCAATCCCAATGCCGCATCGGGATGCGGCTGCGGCACCAGCTTCTCGATCTGAGCTGCTCGCGTGAAGATCGTCACTTACAACGTCAACGGCATCAAGGCGCGTCTGCCACGGCTCATCGAGTATCTCGAGGAGCAGAAGCCGGACATCGTTTGCCTCCAGGAGCTCAAAAGCTCGGACGAGACCCTTCCGATCCGCGAGATTGCCGATGCCGGCTATCGCGGCGTGTGGCACGGGCAGAAGGGCTTCAACGGAGTCGCCATCCTCGCACGGGGCAGCGATCCGGTCGAGCGCAAGCGCGGCCTTCACGGCGAGCCCGAGGACGAGCATAGCCGCTATATCGAGGCCGAAATCGATGGCTTGGTCGTCGCCTCGATCTACCTGCCCAACGGCAACCCGCTGCCGGGGCCGAAATTCGACTACAAGCTGCGCTGGATCGAGCGTCTATCGCTGCACGCCCGCGATCTGCTGGCCGAAGAAAAGCCGGTGGTGCTGGCGGGGGACTATAATGTCATCCCGAACGACGATGACGTGTTCTCGGTCCGCGCGATGGCGTCCGATGCATTGATGCAGCCCGAAAGCCGGCAGGGATATCGCGCATTGCTGGCGCAAGGGTGGACCGATGGTCTGCGCACGCGCTTCCCCACCGGCGGCGTGTGGACCTTCTGGGATTACCAGGCGGGCGGCTGGCAGCGCGACGCTGGTTTTCGCATCGATCACTTGCTGATGAGCCCGCTCGCGGCGGACCGGTTCGCTGGGGCAGGCGTCGACAAGGAATATCGCGGTCGTGAAAAGGCCAGCGATCATGTCCCGACCTGGGTGTCGCTGCGCTAACCTCGCGGAGTGGCTGATATCATCGCGCGGTGAGCTGATAGCGCGCAGGCATCCCCATTAAATTGCGATCGGGAGAAATCCCAAACGGTGGTGATAACAGCCAAGTTATCGTGTCGTTTCCAATGGGTTACTGCCCTAAGTCTTTGAAAATACAGTGTTCAGGTGTTTGGCACGACTAATGCACTAGCTTCGGTACAGGCGGCGATCACCGCCTCGAAATACTGCAGAGGAGGAGACCAACATGACCAACACCCGCAACTTCGCTCGTATCTCGGTTCTGGCTGCTGCCGGCGTGTTCGCCGCATGCGCCGCGATCCCGGCAAGCGCGACGATCAAGGACGAGCCCGCCGCCCCGCCGCTGGCAGTGGCGAAGCCCAAGAAGGAGCGTCAGGTCTGCATTCGCACCGATGTGACTGGATCGCGCATCGAGAGGCTGATCTGCAATACCCGCAGCGAGTGGATCAACCTGACCGGCCAGGATCCGCTCGCGAAGAAATAATCCGACGCACCGTCCAGCGGCCGTCCGACATCCGGACGGCCGCGCCGGCCCGGCTCCGATACCAAAGGTCGACCCGCACTCTGGCTCGCCCGACAATGAACGGGCGGGCAGGTGCGGGCCGAGCGCTATCAGTCCGCCAGCGGCTTGGCGTAGACCTGGTAAATGCGGTTGATGCTGCTCTTGATCATATCGGCGATCGCGATCATGCCCTGGTTGTCGTCCAGCACCCAGCCGATTTCTCCGCGTGTGGAGCCATAGTCGGCCACGGCGGTGCGGCGGATATATTCGATCATCATGAAGGCCAGCTGGCTCGCCATGCGCGAGGATTGCAGCCGCTTGCGCACGCCCATCAGCGGCACGCGCATCGTCCGCGCCTTCGGCTTGCGCAACCACCACAACAGCTTCGCCCAGCCGAACGGGTACAGCGATCCGCCGAGCGACTTCAGGGGCTCGTTGAGGTCGGGCAGCACGATCATGAATGCCACCGGCTCGCCGTCCAGCTCGGCGATCTTGATCAGATCCTCGAACACCAACGGCTTCAGCTTCTTGCCGACATCGTCGATCTCGGGCTGAGTCAGCGGCACGAAGCCCCAATTGTCCGACCACGCGTCGTTGAGGATGTCGAGGATCAACGCGGCTTCTTCAGCGAAGCGAGACTTCACGACGTTGCGGATGACGATCCGCGGATTCTTCTCGCCCAGCTGGACGATCTTGTTGACCAGCGGTGGAAAGCCCTCGGCGATGCCGACTTCATAGGTCAGCAGCTGCTTGACGGGCTGGTAGCCGGCGCCTTCGATCCAGCCCTGATATTTGGCGGGGTGATGGCCCATCATGACCGTCGGCGAATGATCGAAGCCCTTGATCAGCAGGCCGGGCTCTTCCCAAATCGACAGGCTGACCGGTCCGATCGCTCGAGTCATGCCCTTGGCCTTGAGCGCGGTTTCGGCGCGAGCGATCAGCGCGTCGGCGACGAACCGATCTTCGGCATCGAACATGCCCCAGAAACCGGTGCCCGGGCCGAAACCCTGCTCGGGCGCCATTTCAAGCGCCAGCCGATCGATATGCGCGGAGATCCGGCCGACGACCTTGCCATCGCGCTCGGCTAGGAACAGCTCGGCCTCGGCATGGCTGAACCAGCCATTCTTCTTCGGATCGATCTTGCCATATTCCTCGTCCCGCAGCGGCGGCACCCAATGGGGGTCGCCGCTGTTGAGACGATAGGTCAGCTCGATGAACGCCTTGGTGTCGGCCTTGCTGGCGACCGGGCGGACGGTGATGGCGCTCATGCTGCGATCAGGTCGGATCAGGCGGCGCGGTCGCGCTGGCGCGGATGGCCGGTGGCCACACCGCCCGACAGTTCCGCAACCTTGGGCCAGCGCTTGGCGACTTCGGGCGTGTAACCCAGGTTGAACACCGTCTCGCTCTTTCTCGGGCGATCGGCGCGCTCGTAATAGCTGCCGAACACCTTGTCCCAGAAGAAGCTGGTGATGCCGAAATTGCCGTCCTCGTCGTGGAAGTGGTGCGCCATGTGGCTGCGCTTCCACTCGGCCAGCAGCTTGTTCTTCGGCTTGTAGGCGAGATGCTGGATGCAGTGGCAAAACTCATAGAAGGCGGTGGTCAGCAAGCTGGTCGAGAGCGCCGCCATCGCGCCGCCGAAACCGCCAATGGCATAGCCAAATGGCATCGAGGCAAGGGCGATCGTCGGCAGCGTCGTCGGCAGCGAACCGAATAGCACTTCAAGATGGTTGGGGTCCTGATGGTGATCATAATGGATGCGCTTCCAGGTCGACGCCATCAGCGGCACCTTGAACATCCAGCGCGAGTGCAGGATGTAGCGGTGGATCAGGTACCAGGCGAGCGGGTACAGCATCGCCGAGACCAGGATCGACGCCAGCGTCTGCACCAGGGGCGCCGGCTGCCACACGAACAGGCCGATCGCCACCGCGCTCAGCGCCAGATAGGCGATGATTGCCGGATACTGGAAATAAGCGACGACCAACTCACGGAACGTCATCTTATCGAGATGGTGCGACTTCTGCCAGAAGCCGGGCTTTCCCCCGATCGCGACCTTCATCGTACAATTCCTCAACATTGCTGCGGACGGACCGGAAACGAGTCCGAGCCCTATTTAGGAACTGGCTCTGGTCGTGCAATGCGGCGGTTTTTGGACGAGGGCGCGTTCAAAGCCGGTCGGCTCAGCGACTTCCGCCGGGGGGCGTGTCGATCGGGCAACAGCTGCGCTGGCCCTATTCCTCCGATCGGATCAGCACCGCCTCGCCGATGCAGAGGAACAGCAGGAACGGGGCCCATGCCGCGAGGAAGGGCGGGTACGCGCCCAGATTGCCCATCGCGAGCGCGAAATTGTCCGCGACGAAATAGAGGAAACCCAGCGACATGCCCATCACCGCACGGGCGAACAGCTTGCCGGAACGCGCGATGCCGAATGCCGCGACCGCGCCGAGCAGCGGCATCAGCACCGACGACAGCGGGCCGGAAAGCTTATGCCACAGGGATCCTTCCAGCGCCTTGGTCGGACGGCCGGCCGCTCTCAGGTCGTCGATCGCGATCTTGAGCGCGCCGAACGACATTCCGTCGGCCATCACTGACGACAGCGTGAACTGGTCGGGGCGCACGCCCTCGCCGATCACGGTGGCGCCGATGCGGGTCTTCACCCCCGTGGCGACGTCGAACCGTTCGGCGTTGACGATTCGCCAGCCCTTGGGGTCGCGAGTGCCGGTCGGCGCGGTAATGATGGATTTGAGCGAACTGGCATCGCGTTCGTAGACGCTGATCCCGTGGAGCTGTGCGGCATCGCCGCGCCCGCGGATCTGCTTCACCTGGATCAGATGCTCGCCGTCCCGGACCCAAACATTGGCGCGATCGCCGCGATCGACCGGCAGGGGGCCGTAATCGACCTTCTTCCACTGATCGAGCGTCGAGGTGGCGCGCGCGACGATGCGATCGTTGAACGCGAAGGAAATCACCGCCACGCCCAGGCTGGCCAGCAGCAGCGGCGCAAGCACCTGGTGCGCGGACATGCCGGCCGCCTTGAACGACACGACTTCGCTGTTCTGGTTAAGCTGCGACAGCGTCAGGATCGTGCCGAGCAGCACCGAAAAGGGCAGGAAGCGCGCGATAATCTCGGGCGTGCGCATGCTGACATAGCGCCAGACCTCGGCCTCGCCGTTGCCCGGATAGGCGACGATCTTGCCCGATTCGCTCAGCAGGTCGAGGGCCTGGAGGACCAGGACCAGCATCGCGAGCATCGCGAAGGTTCGCACCAGGAACATCTTCGCCATGTAGATCGAGATCGTGCGAGACGGGAAGAAAGCGATCCAGCTCAAGCGGTTGCCTCCTCTTCCTCATCCGGTTTGCGACGCCGCCCCGGTATCAGTCGCGCCAGTTTCTTGCCCAGCTTGGAGAAGATTCGCTCAAGCGCGCCGATCGGCTGGCCGCCGGGCACATGCGCCACCTGATGGTACATCCACAGCACCAGCCCCGCGAAGATCAGGAACGGCACCCACAAGGCGATCAACGGATCGATCCGTCCCAGGCTGCCGATCGCCTCGGCATATTCATTCACCTTGTGATAGGTCACGATCATCACGATCGACAGGAACACGCCTAGCGCCGATGTCGATCGCTTGGGCGGTATGCCCAGCGCCACCGCCAGCAAAGGCAGCAGAAACATCGTCGCGACTTCGGCCAGGCGGAAGTGGAACGCCGATCGGCTGGTGTCGCGCTCCTGTTCGCTCGATTTCGGATTGCCGCCGATCTTCGCCAGTTCGGGCAGCGTCAGTTCCAGATTGCGACCACCGCGGATCCGGAAGCTCTCGAACTTGGGCAAGTCGATCGGCAGGTCGTGCGAGGTGAAGGTCAGCACACGCGGCACCGTCGCGTTCGGCGGATTGTGGATCAGCGTGCCGTTGGTGAGGCGGAAGATGATGACGTTCGGGTCATCGGTGCGCAGGAAGGTGCCGCTTTGGCCGGTTGCCGCATAGGAACTGCCGTCGCTGGTCACTGCGTTGACGAAGATGCCCGAAAGGTCGCGCCCCTCGTTTTTGCTCTCCTCGATTCGCAGGGTCATCCGGCTGCCGAAGCTGGTGAATTCGCCCACCTTGATCGACGCGCCCAGGGCACCGGTGCGCAACTCGAAGCGAAGCCCTTCATAATTGTAGCGCGCATAAGGCTGGATGAAGCCGACGATCGCCAGGTTCAGCGCCGCCAGTGCGAACGCGTACATGAAGGGGACGCGAAGCAGCCGCCAATAGCTCATGCCAACGGCGCGCAACACGTCCAGCTCGGATGAGGTGGCGAGGCGGCGAAAGGCGAGCAAGACGCCAAGCAGCAGCCCGATCGGAATGCCGAGGCCGAGATATTCGGGCAGCAAATTGGCGAGCATCCGCCACACCACGCTCACCGGCCCGCCCTCGGTCGCGACGAAATCGAACAGCCGCAGCATGCGATCCAGCACCAGCAGCATCGCCGAGATTAGCAGCGTCGAGACGAGCGGGACCGCGATCAGCCTGGCGAGATAGCGGTCTAGCGCGGTCATCAGGGAGGGGAAGGCCTTTACGGGGATCGAGATCCGGACGGGCCTCTATACCGGCGGTTCGATCGGGAAAGCTAGCGTGTTGACGCTCGGCCTCCCTAAAGCGAGATCGGTGTTGCAGGATCGGCGCAGCTCGGGGTTAGCCGTCTTTCGGCGCCTTGCGCATCGAGCCCGCCACCTTCCAGGCGCCGCCGACCACACCGGACACCAGCAAGACATTGGCGAGCACCAGCAGCACGAGCATCAGCACGCTGGCGCCGACCGACTCCTGCTCCATCCAGCGGCGCAGGTTTTCGCGCTGCGCCGAGACATAGATGGCCTGTAGATAGTCGCCATCGAACGGCTCGACCGCCTTGCGGATGCGCGGCGAGGGATTGAGCGGCACGACGAAATATTCGGTGGTGTCGCCGCGTTTGACGGCGATGAGATGGCGCTCGGCGAATATCCAATAGCTGGTCGCCGCGACACTTCCGAGCAGCACCGCCGCGATCATCAGCAACGCCGCGCGTCCGCCCGGCATCCGGCGGATCGGGGCGCGAAGCAGGATGATGCCCAGGATCACGCCGACGGTGATGAAGAAGCTGAGCACGCGGATCAGGTCCGCAAGGCTCGGCGGAATCTCCACAAGCCCGAACAGCAGCGCCAAGGCCGGCATCAGGCCGAGCAGCGCGCCAACCGCCTGGATGACCCGCCCGGTGGCGCCGATTTCCTGCTCTATTGGCATGTCAGGGTCACCGTTTCCCGCTGTGCTTCCGACATCAGCTGTCCGGTCCTGGCATTCGGCATGCTGGGTAGCGCGCCGCATTTGGGCAGGAAAACATAGCTGGTGCCGACCAGCACCTCGACGGTCGCCGGACCATAATGAGGGCCGAAGGCACCGCTCGCAGCAATCTGGTTCATGCGCTGCGCCGGAGTGCCGCCCATGCCGCCGAGCAGATAGCCGGGAAGAAAATAGAAGGTCGCCGCGCCGGGACCGGACACCGAGATGTTGCCCACCGATTGAGGTGGGGGAGGGGGTGGCGGCGGTGGCGCAGGCGGCTCTGGTGGTGGCACTGCAAGATGCGTTGCGCATCCGGCCAGCGATGCGCCCGCGCCCGTAAGCAGCAAGACCAGAAACCACCATGTTCTTCGAATTGGCATGATGCTTCCCCCAAAGCGATCGATCCGAATCGATGAATCATATTCAGGTTCGTAGAAAATTGCCAATATTCATTGTGCCTGAAACAGTGAGTATTTCGGCCGGGGCTGAACTTCGTAAGACTAGCAAATAATTGCCGGAAAGTGCGTCGAATATAAAGTCACTTCGCTGGCCGGATCGTGCCCCGATTGCCTCCGGACATTGCTACGTCTACGGCGCGCGCCAGCGCCGCGAGGGTGAACGGCTTGCGCAGCACCGGGTATCCGCCGAATTGCTCCGCCTCGGCTTCGCCGGCAAAGCCAGTGACGAACAGCACGGCAACGCCAGGCAGGCGCGGCTTGAGCTCGGAGATGAGTTCGGGTCCGGTGCGGTTGGGCATCATCACGTCGGAGATGATCAAGTCGAGCGCGGCCATCGATCCGATCGCCTTTTCGGCTTCCATGGGATCGCCGCAGCCGACCGGGCGGTGGCCGAGCTCGCGAAGCGCATCAAGTGCTGCGCTCAACACGCGCGAATCGTCTTCGACGACCAGCACGTCGAAGCCGGTATGGCCCTCGGCGCGAGGTTCGAACGCGATCGGGTCGGCGGCGACCGGCGACACCGCGCCCTCATATCGGGGCAGATACAGCGAGACTCGGGTGCCCTTGCCCGGCGCGGTGTCGATGCCGATCTCGCCGCCCGATTGCCGGACGAAGCCGAAGATCTGCGACAGCCCGAGGCCAGTGCCCTTGCCGACGGGCTTAGTGGTGAAGAATGGCTCGAACACGCGTTCGAGCACTTCGGGGGTCATTCCCATGCCGCTGTCGCTGACCGAAAGAATGACATAATCGCCCGCCGGCGCTTCACCGATCTCCCGCTCCCGCAGCGTGCGTCCATCGGCTGCGATGGTCAGCGTGCCCCGTCCGTCCATCGCGTCGCGCGCGTTGACCGAGAGGTTGAGGATCGCGTTTTCGAGCGCGTGCCTGTCGACCCACACGCGCCAGCCGAGCCCGGCGTCGCGGGTCTCGATCACGATCGTCTCGCCGAGCGTGCGATCGAGCAGCTCGGACATGCCGTTGATCAGGCTGGCGCCCTCCACCGCTTCGGGCAGCAGCGGCTCCGAGCGGGAAAAGGCGAGCAGGCGGCGAGTGAGCGCCGCGGCGCGGTTGGCGCCCTCCATCGCGTTTTCGATGTGTCGCTGGGCGTCTGGCCCGCCAATGTGCAGATGGCGCTTCGCAAGTTCCAATCCGCCGAGAGTCACCGCCAGCATGTTGTTGAAATCATGCGCGATCCCGCCGGTGAGCTGGCCGACCGCCTCCATCTTCTGGGCTTGACGAAGCTGCGCCTCTGCCGCCTCGCGCTCGCGGGCTTCCTCACGCAGCTGGGCGGTAGCCTCGGCGACGGCTTCCTCAAGTTCGGCCGAGCGCTCGCGCTCGACTTCCGCTTCGGCATCGGCGGCGGCGCTTCGTCGGAAGGCCTGAACCGTGACCACGCCGAGCGCCAGTGCCGCGAGCGCGATGATGACACCGAATCCGATCAGCACCCGCGACGACTGCTCCAGATCGGCACGCGTGCGCGCGGCAGCGGCGGTCCGCCGCACCAGCGACGCGCGCTCATGCGCGATCACCCGAGCCATGACCGCGTCCAGCGACTTTCGCGCCGGACTTTCGCGAACCGCGTAATAGCGGCCCAGAGCCGAGCTGTTGCGCTTGAAGTTCGAATAGAGCGCGACTTCGTCGAGTTCCTTGCCGCGCTCGGCATAGGCTCGGCGAAGCTCGGCAACATTGGCTTGCTGTCCCGCATTCCCGCGCGTCGCCGCTGCCATGCGGGTGATCTGGCTTCCAGCCTGTTGCCAGGTGTCGGTAAACACCCGGCCAAGCTCGCGATCGCCGCTGATGACGTACCGGCCCAACGCCGCCTCGGCACTCGCGACCGTGCTCGCGATGCCGTGCGCGCGGATCATTCCCTCATAGGTCTGCGACTGCCAGCGGATCGCGTCGTCGCGAGCGCGATTGGCTTCGTTCTGAGTACGCAGCAACGCCGAGATGATGAGCGCGCCAAGGATCGCCACGACCCCCATGGCGAGGGTACGCCAATTGGTTCGGAAAAAGCTCGCGGCCTCGCTCATCGCCCGTCCAGTCTATTCGGTCGGGAGGTGGGTTGAAAGCGTCAGGAGATGACGCCGACGGCCTTGCCGGCGCCGCGGAACATTTCGAGGATCTGGCCGACCTGTTCGCTCGAATGCTCGGCACAGAGCGAGCAGCGCAGGAGGAACGTGCCCGCCGGAGTCGCTGGAGGACGCGCCATGTTGACGTACAGGCCGCTTTCCAGCAGCGCCTGCCACATCATCACTGCCTGGGTCTGGTCGGTCAGGATCACCGCGATGATCGCCGATTGCGGCGTCTCCGTGCCGAGCTTGAACCCCATCTCGCGCAGGCCGGTGTGAAGCCGGCGGCTGTTTTCCCACAGGTGGGCACGCTTATCGCCAGCATTCATCAGCTTGCGGATCGAGGTCGCCGCCGTGGCGACCACCGAGGGCGGCAGCGATGCAGTGAACACATAGGGGCGGCACACCAGCCGCATGATTTCGAACTTGGGATGGTTCGAGACGCAAAAACCCCCGACGGTGCCAACCGACTTAGAGAAGGTGCCGACCACGAAATCGACATCCGCCTCGACGCCCTGTTCCTCGTAGACGCCGCGGCCATTGGGGCCGAAAAAGCCCATGCCATGGGCTTCGTCGACCAGCACCATGCAGCCGTGCTTCTTCGCGACGGCGACCATCTCGGGCAGCGGGGCGATATCGCCGAGCATCGAATATACGCCCTCGAGCACCACCAGCTTACCGGCTTCCTTGGGCAGGCGGCCGAGGCGCTTGTCGAGATCCTCGACGCTGTTGTGACGGAACCGGACGATCTCGGCATTGCCGAGGGCGCAGCCGTCATAGATCGAAGCGTGGCTGTCGGCGTCGAGGATGATATACTCACCCTTGCCGGCAAGCGTGGAGATCATGCCGAGATTGGCCTGGTAACCGGTCGAGAAGACCATCGCCGACGAGGTGCCGTAGAACTCCTTGAGCGCTTCCTCGCAATCCTTGTGGGGATCATAGGTGCCGTTAAGCACGCGGCTGCCAGTGGTGCCTGAGCCGAACTCGTCCAGCGCCTTCTTGCCCGCCGCGACCACGTCCGGATCGAAGGTCATGCCCATGTAATTGTAAGTGCCGAGCAGGATCGTCTCCTTGCCCTTGATGATCGCGCGGGTGGGCGAGAGCACTTTCTCCATGACGATCGCGAAAGGATCGCGCACGCCGCTGGCGAGCAGCGCTTCGCGCTCGGCGATCAGCGCGTCGAACTTGGAGAAGAGATCGCGCTCCGGCGCCACCGCGGGCGGGTCGATCGGAAGCGCGTCGGCGGTCTGGGCGGCCTCGGTCATCGGAATCAGCCCTTCAGCTTGGCGACGGCATCGACAAGCTGGCCGATCGTCTCGATCTCGGCCTGCATGTTCATCGTGATGATGATGTCGAACTCATCCTCGATCGCGGCAACGAAATCCATGACCGTCAGGCTGTCCCACTCCAGGTCGCCCGCGAACGTGGTGGTCTCGCCCAGCGCGACGCCCTTCTTGTTGAAAGGCTCGATCTGGCTCGTGACGGTCTCGAAGATGCTCTCGCGGTCGCTCACATGCGGTCCTTACGTGCGTGGATGTCAGGTGGCCGCCCTGCCAAGCAAATGCGGCCAGTTATAGGCGGGCTTATAGCAGGCCCTGTTGGCGATACCATGCTGCCGTCGCGGCCAGTCCTTCCGGCGTTGGCACCTGGGGTTGCCATAGTTGGCTGGGCGGTCGGTTGGCGGGATTGCTGGTCCAGTCCTCATGGCAGAAATACGCGACCCGATCCGGGGTGAGCTTGGCCCGCTTGCCCCGAAGCAGGCGATCGAGCTGAGCGCCGGCCATCATCAGCGGGCGAGGCATCGCGATCGCGGCAACCTTGCGCCCCACGGCGGTGCCGATCGCCCGACCGAACTCGGCGTGGCTCCAGCCACTGTCGCGGCCATCATCGGGTTCAAGGATAATTCGGCCGGGATCGTTGGAGGCAAGGACAAGGAGCAGGCGGGCGAGGTCACCGACTTCGATCACCGAGAGCCGCCCGCCAGGGGGCAGCAGGGCGAGGCCGCGTCGGGCGAGCCTGAACAGCTCAAGCATCTCCATGTCGCCCGGGCCGTAGACCGCAGGCGGCCGGACCATCCGCCAGCGCAGCGGCGCATTGCTCACGAGTGCGTCGGCACCTGCCTTGGACCACCCATAGTCCGATAGCCGTGGCTCGCGCGCGGCGAGCGAGGAGACATGGACGAACTCAAGAACCTTCGCATCGATTGCTGCCTGGACGATGTTGCGAGTGCCCTCGACATTGCCCTTGGCGAAGCCGTCGCGATCGGGCGCGTTCACCACGCCCGCTACATGGATGATCGCGTCGGCCCCTTCGACCAGGCGAGCGAGGGCGGGGGCATCGGCGAGCGTACCGGGAAACCAGTCGATCCCCTCGCGCGGCGCCTGATCCCGGCGAGTAAGCGCGCGGACCCGGTGACCGGCTTCGAGCGCGAGCGTGATGAGGCGCGTGCCGACGAACCCGGTTCCGCCGGTGATCGCAAGCACGCTCACAGCAGCGCCATGTGGCTGCGGTGGATAAGCGTCGAGCGCGGAGAGTAACCGAGCAGCGCCGCCTGCTCCTCGCTTCGCTTGCCGGCGATGCTGGCGGCGTCGCTGCTTGGATATTCGCTGAGCCCGCGCGCGATCTTTCGGCCATCGGGCCCGGCAATCACGACCAGGTCGCCCCGCGCGAAGCTGCCGTCGATCCGCGTCGCCCCGGCTGCCAGCAAGCTCTTTCCCGCCGCCAGCGCGCTCGCCGCGCCCGCATCGACATGGATCGTGCCCTTGTCGGTCAAGCCCCCCGCCAGCCACGCCTTGCGCGCCGGCGCTGACTTTTCGGCGACGAACAGCGTGTGCTTGGCGAGTGCGGACAGCGGACGATCGATCCGCCCGGATGCGATGGCGAGATGCGCGCCGGCGGCATTGGCAATGCGTGCGGCGGCGATCTTGGACACCATTCCCCCGGAGCCCATGCCGGACGCGGAGCCGCGATCCGCCATGCCTTCGATCGCAGCGTCGATCCGTTCGACGCGCGGGATGTGCACCGCGCCGGCCAGGGCCGGGTTGCGATCGTAGAGACCATCGATATCGGACAGCAGCACCACGCCCTGAGCGCCGGCCGCCTGGGCGACCCGGGCGGCGAGGCGATCATTGTCGCCGAAGCGAATTTCCTCGGTCGCGACGCTGTCATTCTCGTTGAGCACCGGGACGACGCCGAGGCCGAGCAGCCGGTCGAGCGTAGCCGCGGCGTTGAGATAGCGGCGTCGGTCCTCGAGATCATCGAGAGTCACCAGCATCTGCGCTGCGGTCAGGCCCTGCGCGCCGAGCGTCTCCGCCCAGACTTGAGACAGCGTGATCTGTCCGGTCGCGGCGGCAGCCTGAGCATCCTCGAGCGACGCTCGGCCACCCTTGGGCAGACCCAGCCGCCGCGCCCCGAGAGCGATCGCTCCCGAAGACACGACCGCCACTTGCTGGCCCGCGCGGACGCGGTCGGCGATATCGGCCGAGATTCCTTCAAGCCACGCCTTGCGCACGCCGCCATCGGGATCGACGAGCAGCGCCGAACCGATCTTGACGACGATGCGCGGGCAGGCGGCGGGAGGAAAGAGCGACATGGCGCGCGGCTTAGCGCGGTGAGAGCGCGCCGCCAATCGAGATATAAGCGCCCCGCTTAGCGCCGGACGTGGCCGAAAATGTAGCTCAGCGCCGCCCCGCCCGAGAATTGATTGCGAGAGCCCAAGGAGCGTACCACCGGCGAGTTCGCCGCATCCCCTACCATCCGGTCATAGCGCGCGTAGGTGCCGACGCCCCATCGGGGCGAGAGCTGGCGCATGAACCCGGCCGTGGCGCCCACCGCCTGAACCCCGCCCCTGGCACGATAAGCGGGCAGGCCGCTGCGCGCCGAGTCCTGCGCAGACACGCCGAAATAGGCGCGATGATAGCGATCATCGCCCACAGTCACGCGCGGGCCGATCGAGAACAGCCAGCGATCGGCATCGCGGATGACATAGTCTGCACTGATCGCGCCGATCCAGCCGCGATGGCCGGTGACGCCTTTGCGGCCCTCCGCGCGAAGCCGGAGCTGGTCGGTCAGCTGGACTTGCGCGAACCCGCCGAGCTCGACGCTGAAGCCGACGCGCGACAAGGGCGCGCCGACATCTTCGGCATTGCGCTTGCCCTCGAAGCCGATCGATGGACCGACGGAAACCCCGCGCAGGCGAACGATCGGGAAGCCGAAGCTCTCGTCCGGCGCCTCGAATTCGAATTGCTCGCCATCGCGAGCGTGCGACACATCGACGAACGGGCGCAGGCTGACGTCGGACGCACCGGGCGAACTGGGCACCAATTGCGGGCCCAGCATCACGCGGGTGCGGCGGGGAGCATGCTCGGCGTTCTGAGCCCAGGATGCCGCAGGGAGCACTACCGCGACTGCGGCGAAAACGATGCAAGGCCTTGAGATTATTGAGAGAAGACCGGTCATCGCTGAAGCTCCGCGCATTGTAACTGACAGCCTAACGCGGCGGAGGGTTCCGGGTTGCCGATCCTGGGTTAGACCGGAGACCAGACGATCGCATCCTCGCCCTCGTCATCCTCGCCCACGGCAGTGGCGTCTGTGCCGATCGCCTCGAGCAGCTTGTCGAGCACCCAATCGACGCCCGTACCGCTGGCGCCGGAAAGCGGGATGACCTCGGCGCCGCTGGCTTCCTCGAGCTCGGCGGAAAGGGCGGCGATCAATTCATCGTCGAGCGTGTCGATCTTGTTGAGCGCGACGATCACCTTCTTGTCGGTCAGGCCGGCACCGTAATTCTCTAGCTCGTCCTGGACGATCCGGTAACTCTCGGCGACGTCGGTGTCGTTCGCGTCGACGAGGTGGAGAAGCACCTTGCAGCGCTCGATATGGCCGAGGAAGCGGTCGCCGATGCCGGCACCGTCAGCGGCGCCCTCGATCAGGCCGGGAATGTCGGCGACGACGAATTCCTGATGCTTGTGGCGCACCACGCCCAGTTGTGGCCGAGTGGTGGTGAAGGCATAGGCGCCGACCTTTGCCTGAGCGTTGGTCACCGCGTTGATGAAGGTCGACTTGCCGGCATTGGGCAGACCAACGAGGCCCGCATCCGCGAGCAGCTTGAGCCGCAGCCAGACCCAGGCTTCCTCGTTCGGCCAGCCGACGCCGTGCTGGCGCGGCGCACGATTGGTGCTGGTCTTGTAGCTGGCATTGCCGCGCCCGCCGTCGCCGCCGCGCAGGAAGACGATCTGCTCGCCAACCTGAGTGAGGTCGGCGAGCAGAGTCCGCTCATCGTCGTCGGCAAGGATCTGGGTGCCTACCGGCACCTTGATGACGAGGTCGTCGCCGCCCGCGCCGGTGCGGTTCGAGCCCGAGCCGCCATGGCCGCGCGGTGCCCGGAAATGCTGGGTGTAGCGGAAGTCGATCAGCGTATTGAGGCCGGCCACCGCTTCGAAGATGATATCGCCGCCCTTGCCGCCATTGCCACCGTCGGGGCCGCCATATTCCATGAACTTCTCGCGCCGGAAGCTCACGGCACCCGGGCCGCCCGCGCCGGAGCGAACGAAGATCTTTGCCTGGTCTAGAAAATGCATCGGCGCCCCTTACAGCGATGCGCCGAGAAAGGCCAACATGGTGATATTGCTGGCGCCCGCCTCAGTCCCGCAAATGCAAATGCGCCGAGTTCAGGGCATTGGTCGCAAGTTCGCGAGCCTTTTCGCGCGGCAGGCCAAGCGCCTTGGCCATGGGACCGCCGAGCAGCGCGTCACCGAGCGCGACCAGAACGAGATGAAGCGTCTCCTCCTGCAGCGACTGGCCGTTATGCGCGTGATCCTTGCCGATCATGTCGACCAGCCGGTGGATCGCGTCGAGAATCGGATCGAGCGCGTCGCGATTGCCCGACAGGATCATCCAGCTGGCCAGTGCGCCGGCGCCTTCCTTGTCAAAGGCATCGAAGGTGAGATCGACGACTTCGCGCGAATTGTGATCGGTTTCCCGCGACTTCAGGATGGCGGCGCCGATATTGGCGGTGACGCTCTCGGCGATGCTCGCCGCCAGCGCCTTTTGAAGCCCCGCAGCGGAGCCGAAATGATGGAGCAGGTTCGCATGCGTGCGGCCGATGCGCGCGGCCACCGCCTTGAGCGTTACGGCCTGGGGGCCAGCCTCGATCAGCAGGGCGCGTGCGGCATCCAGCGCCGCGTCGCGTGATTCCCCAGGTGAAAGGCGCCTGCGCGTTATTGACATCAGTGTAAGTAGACTTATCTTGCCCCGGAAACCGTCGTTACTGGAGGATGTTCGTGGCGAAAGCAAAGACTCCCGCCGATCTCGCAATCACCCCGCGCGACCGCCGTTTCGGACGCGGCCTGAAGCAGCATCGCTGGTGGTTGGGCGGCGATCCCATCGGCACTGCATTCATGAATGCGCTGTCGGTCACCTTCCCGAAGGGGGAGGCGTTCTTCATCGACAGCGTAAAAGCGTTTCGCGACGGCACGCCGCCCAAGCTGGCGGAGGAGATCCGCGCCTTCGTGCAGCAGGAAGTGATGCACAGCCGCGAGCATGTCGCGTTCAACCGCCGCGTGATCGATGCCGGCTATGACGTGTCCCGGCTGGAGGCACGGGTCGACCAGGTGCTCGCCGAAGCCGCCGAGCGGCCGAAGATCGCGAGCCTGGCCGCGACGATGGCGCTCGAGCATTATACGGCGATCCTCGCCGCCGAGATCCTTCGCAATCCTCGCACGATGAAGGGCGCCGATGCCGAGAGCGCCGCGATGTGGCGCTGGCATGCGATCGAGGAGGTCGAGCACAAGGGCGTCGCCTACGACACATGGATGCACGCGACGCGCGACTGGACGCGCTGGACGCGGTGGAAGATCAAGTCGCTGATGATGCTGGTGATCACCGTCAAATTCTGGGCGCACCGGATCGAGGGTGCGCTTGACCTGCTGGCGCAGGACGGAATCACCGGCTGGAAGGCGAGGGCGCGGCTTGCCTGGTATCTGCTCGGGACGCCTGGCCTGATCCGCAAGGTGTTTCCGACATGGGTCGCCTTTTTCCTGCCGGGCTTCCATCCCTGGAACCATGACGACCGAGCGCTGATCGGCAAGGCCGAGAGCGAGTATCCGGCGGCGGTGCTCGCGGTGTAAGGTCGTTTCGGGCCGATCGGGAACAAGGTCGGCGGGGTGATGGTACGGCGATCCCGCAGGCTAAAAGCAATTACGTGCGTGAGGCAAGTCGGGCCGCGCCTCGAGGGGGTCAGGAAGCCAGTGGATCGTCGCTGGGATCTCGTCTGACAAGGGCGGTGTTGATTGTCCGGCGCGATACTCAAGCACCTACATAGTCGACATTACGTCTCTTCATTGATGGCTCGGAAAACAACATCGGGCCGACGTTATATACATCAAATAAGTGTTTTATCGGCGATCTTGAAGCACCGCTGTTCCTTTGGTTTCATCTGTCATTTTATTATGATAATTAAATGGATAAGTGCGCGTTAGCGTTGTTGGGCAACCTCGCGTTCATATCCTGGCCGCAGGTTACTCCGATTGGTGGTGATCCTGGGGCAGGGGAATGGCGACTCAGCAAGGGAGGGGCGATCAGGTGCGGGCGGGCGCGTACAAGCGGCGTCGGCGCAGTGGATCGTGGATCGACAGGTCGCTGGAAGGCGCGTTTCGTCCGCTGTCCTGGCCGATCTGGCTGCGGCGCCTCGGTGTCGTGACCGCCCCTGTGGCGGTCGTGATCTGGTGTGCCGCGATATTGGCGCTTCTGGTCCTCGGCGTTTGCGCCTTCCTCGTCTTTCGGCCGGTCGCGATGCTTTGGAGTTCGCCGCGTCGACGGCCGGCAGGCTCGTATCGCGAGTTTCAAGTCGCGATTGCTGCCCCGGCGGCAGAAGAGACTGGAGAGGAGCCGTTTCCGGTGGCGCTGCTGTGGAGCGCGCAGAGCTGGAACGCGCCGACGCTTGACGAGCATTTCGACTATCGAACCGTGCTCGCCTCACCCCCCATCGAGCGTCGCGATACCGATTTCCATCCGATGGCGATCGCAGCCGAATAATCCGCCCGGGTGCTGCCGGGCGGATCTCAGGCAGCCATCATGCTTCGGTCCGGCCCATCGCACACCGTCGCGTCGCACAGATCGAGTTCGAACAGCGCGCAAAGCGTCTCGGCATCCCGCGCTGCGGAGTGACGGGGCACGATCTGCCCGGTCGGCCGGAAGCCCAGCTTGCGCAGGACCTTTCCCGATGCCGGATTGTCGGTGAAATGGCTCGACACAAGCCGCTTCAGCCGCAGCGTGTGCCTGGCATTGGCGATCACCGCGCGGCCTGCCTCAGTGGCATAGCCGCGGCCCCAGGCGCCCGGCGTCAGCCAATAGCCAAGCTCGTGATCGCCCTGTGGGGTCAGGTGGATGCCGATCACCCCGACCAGCCGAACCGCGTCGGGCTGATGCGCGAGGATCATCATCGTCGGCTCGTCGGCGACTTTGGGAAGGGACAAGAAGTTGCGGGCGTCGCCCAGCGTATACGGCCAGGGGGCGGTTGCCAGCTTGGTGACGACTGATTCATGCGCGATCGCACGCACCAGATCGGGAGCATCCTCGATCCAGCCGGGCCGCAGCGTCAGTCGTTCGGTACGCGCGAACATGGTCACTCTCCTCGTCTTCGCGCAGCCGTTGGCCCATCGAGATGACGGGTTCGCGACAATACGCCAGGGGAGGGAGCAAGAAAAAAGGGAGCCGGGGCGACCCGTCTCCCTTTAGCGTTGGTTCGTGTGACCGAACCCGGGTCGCCCTGGTGGGCAACCCGGCCGGTTACCCGATGTTATTCGGCTGCTTCCGCAATCTGCTCTACCGAACAGAATTTGCGACCAAGCTTGCCCTGCTTGAATGCAACTCGGCCATCGACGAGTGCGAACAGGGTATGGTCCTTGCCCATGCCTACATTCGCGCCCGGATATACCTTGGTGCCGCGCTGGCGCACGATGATGTTGCCCGCGACGACAGCTTCGCTGCCGAACTTCTTGACGCCGAGACGACGGCCTGCCGAATCGCGACCGTTGCGCGAAGAGCCGCCTGCTTTCTTATGTGCCATTTGCTATACTCCTCGAACTTGCGCTCAGGCGTCCGCGGCCGGGGCGGTTGCCTCGGCGGGAGCGGCCTTGGCCTTGGCGGCCTTCTTTTCTTCCTGGCCACCGATCGCGGTGATCTTCAGGATCGTGTGCTGCTGGCGATGGCCGTTCTTGCGGCGATAATTGTGCCGGCGGCGCTTCTTGAAGACGATGACCTTGTCGGCCTTCGCCTGTGCGACGATCTCTGCGGAGACGGTGAGTCCCTCGACCGACTTCAGCTCCGAACCTTCCCCTGCAAGCAGGATGTCGGTGAGCGAAATCGACGCTCCGGCCTCGCCGTCGAGCTTCTCGACGACGATCTTGTCTCCTGCGGCAACGCGATACTGCTTGCCGCCCGTGCGCACGATAGCGAACATGGCTTTTCTCGAACCTTCAAATGCTAGTGCCCCGCCAGAGACACGGGTCTCCACGGGAAGAGGGGCGCAGCTATGCCAAACGCCCTGCCGTGTCAACATCGAGCTGTCGGATACGTGTCGACTTTCGCAAATCGTCGCTTAGTCTCGTCGCGATGAACGCTCGCTTTCCCGCAATGCTGATCCTCGCCCTCACAGTCTCCGTGCCGGCGCGCGCTCAGGAAGCGGCATCGCTGGGAGCACAGGTTCAGGCCCGGTTGGCGGAAGCGGGGCCGGGCGTCCGCTTCGGGTTGGTGGTGACTCGCGAGGATGGCACCGAGATCGTCGCGATCAACCCGGACCAGCGGTTCATGCCCGCCTCCAACACCAAGATATTCACCACCGCCGCCGCCTTTACCACGCTTGCGGGGCTCGACCGGCCCGATGGCAGCGGTGGCGCGGCGGTTCGGCTCGAAGGGGGCGACGTGGTCCTGGTCGGGCAGGGGGATGCTCGCCTGTCAAGCGCCGCGGACTGTGTCAACGACTGCCTGGCCGTTCTCGCCGATGCGGTGGCTGCGAAGACCCCGCGAGTGCGGCATGTGATTGGCGACGACAGCCTGTTCCCCGACGAGCGCTGGAGCCAGGGCATGAGCTGGAACAACATTCCCAGCCGCTCCGGCACCGCCAGTTCGGCATTGACGCTGGATGATAACGAGATCGCGGTGCGAGTCGCGCCCGGCAAGGCCGGCGACCCGGCGGCGATCGAGGACCCTGGCTATTATCGGATCGCCAATCGCACGACCACGGTGGGGGCGGGAGGGAAGACCAGCCTCGATTTCGTGCGGCTGCCGCTGGAGAAGACGGTTCGCGTGACCGGAACGATCGCGGCCGGCGCCGAGGCCGCAGTGCTGCGATTCGCGATCGACGATCCCGCCCAGTTCGCGGCCTGGCGGTTCAAGTCGATGCTGGAAGCGCGGGGGGTGCGTGTGTCGGGAGCTGCTTCGGCTCGGCATCGCCCCCTGGCCGCCGCCGATGATCCGGCGCTGCGTGGGGCCGCGCCGGTGGTGCGGGCCCCTCGGGCCGATCCGCTGGCGCAACTGGTGCCGCCGCCGCTGGGCGAAGACCTTCGCCTGATCAACAAGGCCAGCCAGAATTTGCATGCCGAGCTGATGCTGCGCCGGGTGGGCCTGGCGACGGGCAGCGGATCGGTGGCTGACGGCCTGGCCCAAGTCGGCGCGATGCTCGAACGCGCGGGGGTGCCGCGCACCGGCTACGACCTTTCCGACGGGTCGGGCATGTCGAGCTACAACCGCGTCGCGCCGCGCGGGATGACGATCCTGCTGCGATGGATCGCCGCACAGCCCTGGGGCGCGACGTGGCGCGAGACACTGCCCATCGGCGGCGTCGACGGCACCCTGTCCCGCCGCTTCAAGGGCACCGCGCTGGAAGGCCGTATCTTCGCCAAGACGGGCACGCTCAACGCCACCAATGCCCTGTCCGGCTACATGACCGCGAGAAGTGGCCGGACGCTGGTGTTTTCCGCCTACGCCAACGACGTCCCGTCCAGCGTCGCGGCCACTCCGGCGATGGACGCGGCGCTGCTCCTGATCGCCGAGGCCAATTGATGCACCCTTAGTGGCGGTGCTCGCGCTTGAGCGTGTAGCGGCCGCCCTCATAATCATCGAACAGGCCGCGGATCGCGGGGTGATCGACCGGCTCGTCGGTCTCATCCACCACTAAGTTCTGCTGGCTGACATAGGCGATGTAGCTCGACTCGGTATTCTCGGCGAGGATATGATAAAAGGGCTGGTCCTTGCGCGGGCGCGCCTCCTCCGGGATCGCCTCATACCATTCGTCGCTGTTGGCGAAGACCGGGTCGACGTCGAAGATCACGCCACGGAAATCGAACATCCGGTGCCGCACCACTTCGCCGATCGCAAATCGCGCATGCGAGATCGGGGGCACGGGCACCCCGGGATCGAAGGGATCGATAAGGGTGTGCGTGCTGGTCATCGATATAATCTAGTGTCTTTGCGGCGCTGCACAAGCATGGAGCTTGCACCCGCCGAACGACTGAGCTAATGGCCCGCCCTCACAAATGACCGGCGCGACTTTCCTCTCGGAATTTCCGCGCTGAGCCTCGCGGAGAGGTGCCGGAGTGGTCGATCGGGGCGGTCTCGAAAACCGTTGTGCCGCAAGGTACCGTGGGTTCGAATCCCACCCTCTCCGCCAAGTCTCCTCAGAAAAATCGCCGTTGCAGAAAATTTCCTAGCGGGCGCACCTGGCTTCCGTTTCCAGTCCCATTTCGTCATTGGCGTTTGCCACTTCCGCTAGAATTGCAGCGAGGGCGCGCGCACCGCCAGTTGTGGGCGAGGACGCGCGTTAAGCGGGCGGCAGCAGCGCGAGCAGCGTGGCAGCCGGCATTGGCCCGAACCGTCAGCCGTTGGCTCGCTTGCGGCGCGTCTCCCAGCCCTTTTTCGCGGCCGCCGAGCGGTCGGCAGTGCTCTGGCTGGAACCGCCTTTTCGGCCACCCTTGCGCGAGCTTTCGTGATTTTCCTTCTTGCCGCGGCCCGAACCGGATTTCTTGCCGCCGCCGGATTCCTTGTTCACCGTTGCCCATGCCCGGCGCTCCGCTTCATCGGCACTGACGCCCCGATCCTCATAGCCTTCCTCGATATGCTCGGCCTTGCGCTTCTGCTTGTCGGTGTAGCTGCTCTTGTCGCCTCTGGGCATGGCTCATCTCCAACACTTCGCTGAGCGTATAATCGCTTTCCCGCCCGCCGGTTCCGATACCGGACCCTTGCGGCGCCACCTTCTAACATACTTTAATATCTGCGCTTTCTTCAGCGCTCGGCCCGCGGCGCAGTGACTCGGCGGAACCCGTCGCAGCGGCCTACGTTCGTGAGCATTCGCTGGAAAGGACATGCACCATGACCGAGGAAAAATGGTCGCAGGACGTAACCGAGCATTCGGACGCGCTCGATCTGGAAGACGGCATCTTCACCAAGGACGACCCGAAGGAGATCGCCAAATCGCTCAAGCGGTCCGCCGAGCACAGCAAGCGCCGCAAGGGCACGCCGCTTCAATCGGCAATGGGAATGCTGACCTTCTACATCAATCGCGCCGGCGACACGCTGCCGAAGGAGCGCCGGGCGAAGCTGGAAAAGGCGAAGGACGAGCTACGAGCGCTGTTCGAGGACTGAACGTCGCGCTCGGTCGGTGAGTTCAGCGGGGCGCCGAACGCTGCCGGTAAGCATTGCGTGGCAAAGGCTCGCGACCCGCATACCGGCATGTGGCTCTGCGAGAACAGGCCGATCAGCGGCTGGGTGTCGTCGGCGCGGGTGACGGTGCCGAGCTCGGCGGCATTGCGGACGATGCGATAGCCGCGCGTCTGCGCTTGTTCGAGCAGCGTCTTGCCCTGCCACTCGCCGGCCTTCGCCGTCTCCGCGAAACTCGCCGCGCCGCCGCCAAGCGCCGGGGCGGCGTGGACGTCGAGAAGCTGTTTGGTGTCGATCCCGCGCCGCCTTGGCGAGGCCTTCGTCGAGCGCGAACAGGAACTTGCCGCGCGATCGGTCCAGCGTCGGCCAGTTATTGGCGAGCACCGCCTCGCGCAGGGTGCGATAGATGCCTTGAACGTCGTCGGGCACGATCAGCCTGGATGGCGCTAGTACCGATCGCATCTCGGCATTGAGCGCGTCGAAATGGCTTCGGTGAGCGGCGAAGCAGCCTTCGTCGTCCGCTGCGGTCGGCGACTTCTAAACGGTGACCGACTGAATCAGCTCGGATGCGAAGATGTCGAATCCGACGTCGCGGCTGCCCGAGCCGGAGGCGGTGGCGAGCGTGTTGATCGAGACGACGGTGAACTCGCTCGGCAGGCCGCGAACGTTGACGCGGGCAGGCGGCGCGAATTCTCCTCCGTTCGCAGGCCCGGCAGGATTCGGCGCGGATTCCGCTAAGCATCGCGCGTGACAGAGCTTTTTTTATCTGCAGGCCGCACATCCCGCCGACATTAAGGTCTCCGTAGCTATGATTTCATAGTAGGAAGCCGCTCCGGGGTGGGAAGGCGATGGTTGTGTGGCGTAGTTTCTGCGGTTGGCTTTTGTTCGCGCTGTTGTGCGCGTGGCCCGTCGCTGCGCCTGCGGCGGGCATCGAACTCCGTTCGTCATTATGCGTCGCCAGCGCCCCGGCTGGCCCGGCCCCGTCCGACGCGGCGATTGCAGCGCTCCGGTTCGACTGCGACGCGAAGCCCGGGACAGAATTGCACCGAGAGGGTTGGGTGTGGTTGCGGGTCGCGGACCCGTCCGCGCTCAAGGATTTGCCGGGCGGCTGGCAGCTTCTGGTCGATCAGACGCGCTTCGATCGAATAACCGTCCTGACGGTCGCCCGGAACGGCACCGTCGAGCGGATCGATCGCGACGCCGGATCGCTCTCCGCAAACTGGGCGCCAGGGGGATTGCTGCGGTTCCCCGTCGCTATTGCGGGCAGCGAGGTGGAAGGTCTCTATATCGGCTTTTCCGAGCTCGATGATCTGAGCTTGATGCGCAAGGTGACCGCTGCGACTGCGGAAGGGGCGACTCGGGCCGATGGTCGATGGCTGCTGCTGATCGGGGTCTTCGTCGGCGCGCTTCTCTCTGCGTTCGCCTATAATCTTCTGATCTATACCGGCCAACGCTACGCGTTTCAGCGCTGGTACCTGGTCTGGGTGGGCGTATCGCTTGCTTATGGACTGACCTGGACCAACGCGGCGGCGTTTCTGGTGCCGGGGTTCGTGGGCCCCTGGGCGGTTCGGACAGACTTCGTGCTGGTCGGGATCATGATCGGCACCGGCAACATGTTCCTCCTGTCGGTGCTCGAGCAAGGTATGTTGCCGAACTGGCTGCGGCGGATCGCGACCATGCTGGCGATCGCCGGCGTCGTCTTTGGCATCGCGGCTTCGGCCGATCGACTGTTGCCGCCTGTCATTACCGACCGCTGGTTGAACTATACGGTGCTTGGCAGCGCGTTGTCCGTTGCCGTCAGCGTGGCTTACGCGGTGCGCCGGGGCAGCCGGACGATCTGGTTCTATCTTGTCGGCTGGACGCCGGTGATCTGCGTCTTCGCGATCAGGCTGTTACGCAATCTTGGCGTGCTGGCGCAAAGCGACGCCATCGACATGGCGACGTTCGCGGCGATCGCGCTGGAATCGGTGGTACTGTCACTCGCCATCGCCGATCGCTTCAGGCTGCTCCGCCGCGACCGCGACCGGGCAGAGCAGGCGCGCAGCGCGATCGCCATCGAACAGGAAACGTTGCGGCGGGCGGCGCATACCGACTTTCTCACCGGCCTGGGCAATCGCGCCGCGTTCCACGCGGCATTGCAGATGCTGATCGAGCGACAGGATCCGTCGGGATTCAAGCTGCTGTTGGTCGATGTCGATCACTTGAAGGCAGTGAATGACCGGCTCGGTCATGACGGCGGCGATGCCCTGCTGCGTCATATGGGCATGCGGCTCACCGCCGCCGCGGGGGCAGATGCTCATGTCGCCAGGCTGGGCGGCGACGAATTCGCTATTCTGCTGCCGTCGGGGCGCCGCGAGGATGAGGATAGGGCGGGGCATGCGCTCGATCTGGTCCAAGACGAGGAGTGGAGCCATGGCGGACGTGGCTGGCGACTGTCGATGAGCATCGGCTCGGCGCGCTTCCCGGAAGACGCGGGCGATGCCGACACGCTCTACAAGAATGCCGACCTGACACTGTATCAGGCCAAGCGTTGCGGGCGGCAGCAGCGGCGCCGCTACGATCCCAGCCTCAAGGCGATGACCGAACAGAAGGATTCGTTCGTCCGCGATGCGCAGGCCGGGCTCGATCGCGACGAGTTTTCCCTGGAATATCAGCCGATCGTCGAGCTGGAGAGCGGCCGGACGATCGGACATGAAGCGCTGATGCGGTGGCAGCATCCGCAATATGGCAAGATGACGCCGGCGATCTTCGGCGAAATCCTGACCGAGCGGACGATCGGCCCGTTGCTCCAGAAGCATGTGCTGGGGATCGCGCTGGCCGAGATCAAGCAGAACCCGCGCGCGGGTGGTTTCGTGGCGGTGAATTTCACGGCCGCTCAGCTGGGCGGCGCGCCTGCCGCCCGCCGATTGCTCGACCAGCTGAAACGCATGGACGTGCCGCCGGAGGCGCTATGCATCGAACTGACGGAAGGCATCATCCTCGAACGGGCAGTGGACGAGGTCGCGGCGGCGCTGCGGTTGCTGAGCGAGGCGGGGGTGCGGATCGCGCTCGATGATTTCGGAACGGGATATGCATCGCTGATCCATCTCAAGCAGCTGCCGATCGATACGCTCAAGATCGATCGGTCCTTCGTGCTTGGACTTCTCAACGACGATGGGCAAAGCGAGCAGATCGTCCGCGCGATCATCGGATTGGGTACCGGTCTGCGGAAGACCGTCGTTGCCGAAGGAGTCGAGACCGAGGCGCAGCGGCGCCGGCTGCGCGAGCTGGGGTGCACGTTCGGCCAGGGATATCTGTTCGCCCGCCCCGCGCCGATGCGGCTCGATACCGTGGGGACGATCATCCTGAACGAAGCAGCGGTCCCCGACGGCGTGGTTTGCCGATTGGCTGGATGATCGCCGTCACGCCAGCACCCAGGTCCAGGCGGCGGCGGGGGAGAGGAAGAATTCGAAGTAGCGCGTGTCGATGACGCGCCGCATCTGCATCTTGATCAGGCTCGATTCGACGATCATCGCGGCACGATCCTGCCCGGTGTAGAAACCGTTCAGCTGCTTCTCGACCAAGTCGGCGACCTCGGCGGATTGAGTCGCGGACTGGCGAATGTCCACGATTGCCCTGACTTGGCCGACGCGATTGCGCATCGCCGTCGCCACCCGGCGATATTCGAGGAAGTGCTCGCGAGTATGGGCCAGAGTCCAGAAACCGGCGCAGGTACAGATGACGACCCGGCTTTCGAGATCGGTTTCGATCGTCAACACGCTGTGCGGGCTCTCGAGCCGGTGGCGGAGAATGCGGTCGCCGCTGGACAGTTCAGGATATCGAAGTGTCGAGGCCATAAGCGGAGTCCTGGATCGTGTGCCGCGCTATCGCATTGCCCGCGCCTCATCCGCCATTGGGGAATTCACCTTAGCCCTGCGCCGGCGTCCGAACCCCGTCGCCGTCCCGCCGGGCGACCCCGCTCAGCCAGGCCAGCCCCCCGGCCGCGGCGAGGAGGATCACGCCGCGAGCCACGCCGTCGCGACGATGGAGCATCGCGAGCCCGCCCGTCGCCAGGAGGGAAGGCATCACCCCGATTTTCGCTGCCCCGGTGATACGCGCCGCCCTGGCAGCGATGCGCGCCGCGGCGTAATCCTTCACCGCCGAGCCCTGGGCGGGTGCCGGGTCCGCCGGAGGCGCGGCCGAATGCGGGCCGGGCCCCGGCTTGGGCTCGGCATGCGCGCCCGCTGCGATCGTATCGGCCGCATAGGCGCCTCGCTCGCCGAGCGGTTGTTCGGGTCCCTTCGTCGTGTCGCGCGCGGTCTGTCGTTCGAGCTCGCAGTTGAGCTCGGCGCCGAGTAGCAGGACATAGGCTGACAAATAGAGCCAGGTCAGCAGCACGATCGCGGCACCGAGCGAGCCATAGGTCGCGTCATAGCTGCCGAAATTGGCGACATAGACGGCGAAGCCCGATGTCATCAGCAGCCACGCGACCGAAGCGAGGATCGAGCCCGGCGAAAGCCATACCCATTTCGCCTCGTCGCGCGCCGGCGCGTAGCGATAGAGCGTCGCCGCCACCCCGGCGCTGATCGCCGCCATTACCAGATAGGACAGGATCTTGCCGCCGATCACCAGCAGGTCCGGGGCGAAGGGGAACAGTTCCTCGAGGCTCGCCGCAGTCGCGAGGCCGAGGATCGCGACCACCGCCAGCAGCACCGCGCCGGCGGTGATGGCGAGCGCGACCAGATTGAGCTTGATGAAACCGCGCGTCTCGTTTTCGTCATAGGCGATGTTGAGCGCAGTGATCACCGCCGATGCGCCCTTCATTGCGCCATAGAGCGCGATCGCCAGCGCAAGGAGCAAGCCGAAGCCTTTCTTGCCGTCGGACGTCTGAACCACGTTGGCGAGTTGCTCGCCGATCAGCTTGGCGGCGTCCACCGGCATGATCGACGTCAGCGACTGAATATTGTCGATCACCGTCGTCGGCGTGGCGACCAGCCCGTATGAGAGAATGATCGCGCCGAGCATCGGCACCATCGCCAGCACCGCGCAGAACGCCACGCCGGACGCGACCAGGCCGATATTGTCCTGACCGGCCTCGCGCCAGCTGCGCAAGGCGATGTCGCGCCATTCCTTCAAGGGGATCGCCCATGGAGTCGTCGCTGCTCGCCCCGCGGGTGGGACGTCGGTTACCGGTGCCGCCATGTCTGATTTCCCTGTTCGGTGCACGAACCAGCTGGAGGGCGGGACGTTCCCGCGAAGCTGCGCGAATGACGCGGCGATCGCTGCGGGGGAGTCCCTCGCCAGGCGGCCACGGAACCGACGCCGGGCTCGAGCGTCTCGCAGGCAGGGGGATCCATGACCGACCAAGCATCCACGGCCGCATTCACGCGCAAGGCGCTGATCCTGCTCGCGCTGGTCGCGGTCATCGTGCTCGCGATAAAGCTGACCTATCTGTTCGTGCTGATCTTCGCGGCGATCGTCGTCGCGGTCATCCTCCGCGTCATCGCGGTTCAGCTTACGCGGCTGGGGTTGTCCGAGGGGCTGGCGGTCGCGGTCGCGGTGTTGGCGCTGATCGCTGGCACTGCATTGCTGTTCTGGATGTTCGGCGGCTTGATCGCCGGCCAGTTCGACGAGCTGCGCGACCAGCTGCCCCGGGCAGTGACTGCGGTCCAGGGGCGACTCGACGCCTGGGGGATCGGCTATGACCTCAAGCAATTGTCCGGGTCGCTGGAGGGGCAGACGTCACGCATCTTCTCGCAGGCCAGCGGCTTCGTTCTCGCCGCCGGCGGCATCCTGGCCGACATCGCGGTCGTGGTCGCCGGTGCGATCTTCTTCGCGGCTCAGCCCGAATATTATCGCGCGGGAATGCTGCGGCTCGTGCCGGCGAGCGGGGAGGCGCTGACCGGGCGGATCCTCGACGATTGCGGGCGCGGCCTCAAGCAGTGGCTTCAGGGACAGATCCTGTCGAGCATCTGTGTGGCGGTGCTGACATCGCTCGGCCTGTTCGCGCTTGGCGTTCCCTCGGCCATCGCGCTCGGGATCATCGCCGGCGTACTCGATTTCATTCCGTTCGCCGGTCCGGTGATCGCGGCGATCCCGGCAGTGATCATCGCCTTTTCGGAAAGTCCGGCGACTGCGCTGTGGGCGGTGATGCTGTTCCTGGTGGTCCAGCAGCTGCAGGGCAATGTGCTTCAGCCGATGGTCCAGAAACAGTCGGTCGATCTCCCGCCGGTCGTCCTGCTGTTCGCGGTGCTCGCGGCCGGAATTCTGTTCGGCGCACCCGGGGTGCTGCTCGCGGCGCCCCTGACGGTGGTCGGCTACATTCTGGTGCAGCATGGCTATATTGGCGCGATCCTTGGCCGCGAGCCCAAGCGGCCCAAGAATGACGGCGCCAAGTGAGGCGCCTCGGTCGAAGGGCCCAACGATCTCGATCAGTGGCTAATCGGATCGGCGGGAGGCGGAGAGGGGAGGGCAGAACGCCCTCTAAGAGCCACCCAGCCGCCGATTCGCCCGCATGATTCGGCAAAACCCGGGAGGCCGATCACCAAAAGGTCACATAAAATACCGTTGATATTCCGTGGCTTAACAGAATTTGCGTAACAAAATTGCAAAACCGTGTTGACCGAATCGGAAGCTGGTCATAGAAGCCACTCCACCGACGCGGTGCTCTTCACGGGCTGCTGAGTTGGTCACCAAAAACCAGGCGCCATGGTCGCCCCGATAAAAAGGGGTAGCTGAGGCGTCGGTATTTGTCGCTCTTTGACATTGTGATTGAGATGAAGGGACATGTGGGCGGCGGCTCCGGGTTCTGGCGGCTTCAAGGCGTCGGATACTCGGTTAAAGCTAAGCTGCTCTAACATGTCCTAACACGTTTCCATACGTATAAGATTTGTGCAGAGCGGCTCCTTGAGATGAGCGGCCTGGTCAGGGCATTCCACCTCGGCTTGGTCGTACATAAACTTGAGAGTTTGATCATGGCTCAGAATGAACGCTGGCGGCATGCCTAACACATGCAAGTCGAACGAAGCCTTCGGGCTTAGTGGCGCACGGGTGCGTAACGCGTGGGAATCTGCCCCTTGGTTCGGAATAACAGTGAGAAATTACTGCTAATACCGGATAACGACGTAAGTCCAAAGATTTATCGCCGAGGGATGAGCCCGCGTAGGATTAGCTAGTTGGTGAGGTAAAGGCTCACCAAGGCGACGATCCTTAGCTGGTCTGAGAGGATGATCAGCCACACTGGGACTGAGACACGGCCCAGACTCCTACGGGAGGCAG
>JGI20283J13201_100118_pt1 | contig 36201 bp, 23 predicted proteins | sample Plalitdecfosmids_FD_13201 | JGI IMG/M metagenome (IMG submission 13201)
GTACAACGACACCTAGACCACACGGACGGCACTTTCCAGCTGGCCAGGGCGCCACGCACGATGGCTTCTAGAAGAAGTTGTTGGCGATACTACTGCGCTGGGCCAGGGAAGCCTGCGTTGGACGGCGACGAGTGCTCGCAGACGCAGACGCAGACGCTTGGAGTCGTCTCCATGCTCCGGCTCTAGTAGGGGCGCGTACCAGAAACCATGTGGCCGTGCGCGCCTCTCTCCCAAAGTTGCCTCGGCCGGCAGTGCCGTATTTCAATCACGAAGCCGGCGCTGGCCAGGCCGAGAGACAAACCAAATATTAAGAAGACGGGTGGCCGTTGCATCGCTGCATCTGCATCTGCATTCCGCCCATCGCCCCGTCACTCGCATCGCATAATCCGAGATCGCCCTTCGTCAGAGTTGCATTTTTGGCAGGAGCGACGCATACAGAGCACAGTAGCGCCAGCCCGCAATTGGCCGTATCCACCCACCGTGCAGGGATCCTCGAGGTCGGCCGCTCTGCCCATACTAACCCTCGTCGTCACCGCTCCCACTTGCGCATATAATCTACCGCGCCCCGGCACGGCTATTCCACGTAAATTCACTGGCATAATACTGAGCATACCGACTATTCCAGTTACACTCAAACACACTTGAACACCATTATTATTCGGTGTTCTCATTTTCACGACCACTGCCGACAACGCCACACACCCGCACAGTCATCTGAAACTGCGCCTAACGAGTCGCCGTTCCACTAGCATTCGTCCCCACTGCCCTCTCTACCCTTCACCACGCCCACCGTGAAGCTGGATTCCTACGAGCACCCGCCACCTCTCTCCCACTCGCCGCGCGAATCCACCGCAGCGAGCACGCCCATCTCCACGCCTGTCGAGCAGCCCGCATCGCCGCAGTTTGGGCGTGGGAACAAGGACCCGAGCGCCGGCCTCCACCACCTCTGGCACCGCAAGCCCACGGAGCTTGTGGCCCGCCGCCAGCCCGACGAGGACGTGCTATTCGAAGACGCGGGCGACTGCAGCTTCCCCCTCTTCCCTGAGGAGCCGCAAGTCCACAGCGGCTTCGCAGACATGGCCACCGCCTCGCCCATCGATATCCAGACGCCCCCGCGCTATGGCTCCAACTCGCCCCAGAACCAGACGTCCAACCTGACGTCGGCTCTACGCCAGGCCGAGGCTCAGCCCGACATGGCCACGACGCCCGGTCTGCTCAACCCGAACAACTTCGAGTTCAACAATGGTCGCCCGAGCATAGGCGAGCGCCACCCCTCCATCAGCATGCTCGGCTCTTCTTTCTACGGCAACAGCGGCGCCCGCCCCATCACCATGAAGGACCGTGGGCGTCGCGAAAGCACCAACATGGGTAGCTTCGCAGGTGGCATGAGCTGGGGCGGCCACTCGGTCGGGTCCTGGATCCGCGACGAGTAAGTATCCACTTATCCCCAGTTGTAACAGCCCAAATTAACATTGGCACCAGCATCATGATGGGTACCTCACCCGCGCCCTTTGTGCAGAACTCGCCCTCCTTCCACTCGTCGTCCTACCTGCCCAAGATGGAAGCCGCCTTCATGAAGGACTTCACATGCTGCGGCCTCACCCTCGCCTCCCTGCACGACCTCCTGCAGCACTTCGAGGAGACGCACGCCAACGCACCGGCCGCCCGCCCACAGCAGCAGCAGCAGCCACAGAACGGCTTCACAGCCACATCCGGTGCCCCGACCAGCTCCATTGCACCGAGCCAGACACAGGGCGACCCGGCCTTCAACACACAGAATGGCTTCCAGTCGCGCTCCGGCTCAATAGGCGCGCCCCGCCAGCGCATCGGCTCCGTCAGCCGCTCCAACTTGTCGACTGTGCAGGACATGGACACGCTGGACGACATGGACATGGACGACATCAACTTCGACAACCTCGGCCCCATCGAGGAGCAGCAGAACATGCAGCAATTCCCCGTCCAGAACCAGTTCAACCAGAATCAGAACCAGCAGCCCCAGCTCAACGTCAACGTCAACCTCGCCAACAACATGCAAAATCACCAGGGCATGCGCACATCGACACCCACCACCCCGTCTGCCTCGCAGCAGTTCAACCTCCAGAACAACCCCACCGTCTCGTCGGTCAACACCCCCACAATGGGCACCATGCCAATGCAAAACCACAACCTGACATCGCCCGAATCTTCACACCCGGGCACTCCGGCTGAGCTCGACATGGACTTTGGCGGTTTCAACCCAATGATGGGTATGGACATGAACATGAACATGGGCATGAACTTCGCCAACGGCAACGGCAACTTTGGCATGGGCGCATTCGACAACAACGGCACAATCGACCAGCCCGGCAAGCGTCTCTTCAGCAAGCAGGGCGGCGGTCTGAACCAGGCCCAGCTGCAAGCTGCGCTCAAGAACTACCAGCTCAGCGGAAACGACCAGAGTGAGATGGCCAGGAGATTACGGGAGCAGCAGCTCATCAACGGCGCAAGCATACCCCAATTCCCCTTCCCCGAGGAGGTCAAGCCATTCCGGTGCCCAGTCATTGGTTGCGAGAAGGCATACAAGAACCAGAACGGTCTCAAGTACCACAAGCAGCACGGTCACCAGAACCAGCAACTCAAGGAGAACGACGACGGTACCTTTTCGATTGTCGACCCTCTCACATCCATTCCCTACCCGGGAACTGTCGGCATGGAGAAGGAGAAGCCATACCGCTGCGAAGTCTGCGGCAAGCGATACAAGAACCTCAACGGTCTTAAGTACCACCGCTCCCACGCCCCCCACTGCAACCCTGAGTTGGCGATGCAGAAGCTTGGTCTCACCTCAAATTTGCAAAATCTTCAGAACGCGAATGTCGCTGGTGCTGGAATGGGCATCGACCCCTCCATGTTCTAGAACTCTACTTCTTCGGATCGCTCTCAATGCGTCTCCCAACCTTCTACTCTTCTCCCAATACCCCGATCTTCGATATCCGCGACGACGCACGCAGCTTCGCCATAGACATTTTGTTTCTTTATCGGCTGATGTTGTTCAGCAACAACACGAAAAAAGTCATGACTCGTCCCGTCCCTTGTTCTTGCATCTACCTGGCGTTACATTTGGATTGGAGGATTTGTCTACCAAACCGAACCAGCCAGGCCTGATAACCTTGGATAAAGAGACTACTTTTGGCTCCGCCCACGTATTTCGCTTCCTTGTACATCCTCTCGAGATTGTACATCTTCCTTTTGAGAACCGGCGAGCGGTATACACAGCAGCGCTTGGTAACGACGAATTCGATGTGCATTACAGAGGTGTTATGAGTTGGCTATCTTTGCTTTCAAATCGTCTTTTTTTTCTACGCGGAATATCCCCCTGAGCCTGATAGACTTGGGTCTCTTTTCTCTCTTTCTTCGAAACGGCGTTCTCCTCTATCGCAGAGTACACAAAAAGTCATTCAAAATAGGACCTCGAGTTCCACAGGCGTTGTCATTTTCGGAGATAGTTGATAGACATGACGGCTATCCTGACAAGTACATCTTGAAGGGTCCCGTAATGCCACACTCTACATACTTCACACACTACTATCTGGTTCCTCCTGCAACCTCATCGTTCATCTCCGGACAATGTCGTGATCACGCTCATCCAACGGACATGCGTGTCGGAGTTCAAACCTACACAATTCACCACTTGGTTCCCCCCTCAACCTCATCGTTCATCTCCGGACAATTTCGTGATGACGCTCATCCATCGGACATGCACCCTTCCAAGCCGCGTCCAAACATCGCTAATCTGGCTACACATGACTACCGACCGGACCCGTCGCCTGTTCGGTGTAGCGCGCCGTTTGGTTCTTACCACCAACTTGCGCTACCAACGTACCGAGGGATACGCCACCGCATTCGTACAATGGGTTCCCTTGCACACGAACAACCACGAGGTACCCTCATGCCAAGGTTACAACATCCCGCTACGTACCAGCCATCACATGCCGATGTATTGCCACTCGCCCGGTCCCTCAGGGTCACAGCTTACCATGCCACGTGCCATGGTAGTAGTGCTGGTGTTCTGACTCGTCCGCGCGCCTCAGCCGCCAAGAAAACGCTTTGTCCCGCCACAGGCCGCCGCTCCATCGTCGTTCTGCTGCGCGTCATGCAAGCGGACTGCTGTTTGGGGACAAGGCTGGTACGTGAGCATTGACAACTCCAGGGCTGTCAGTCCGCCGCCAGCCCTAGTTTAGGTCGAAAGGGTAGGTGCAGAGCCGCATGACCTAGCTTCGTAGGGTCTATTGGTTTTGGCCTCGACACACTCCCGCCCCGGCTTTGTTGTGTGTGTGTGGACGCGCACGCCGTAGTTAGCCGAATTGTAATTGTCCGACTCTCAGCCAATAGACGCGTTCGCATGGGACTTTGCTCCAACGACTGGGGAAAGACTATTGAGTTGATGGAGCAGGGAGAAAGAACGAGAACGAACGATGTAGTATTGCTGGAAATCGTTGGGAAACACCTCGGGAGGAGGAAAGGGTCTGGACAGCAAGCTGACATATGATGATCGACGCAGAGCCGCGTTTGCGTTACCGGCGATTTGGTAGTAATCGACAGACAGCGAATCGTTGATCTCGTGCTGTGGGGTGCCCACGAACCCTTTTCTTCCTCCAGCGATCAGATCCTACAAAAGTTCTTCCGGAGTATAATGCGACTTGACGTACGGACGCACACGAGTCTTTGCCCGATGCAACCACATGTGCATGAGTTCCTCCGTCTCTAATCTCCGCTCGCACCTTGACTATGCAGCTCTCGGCACCCGCTTTGCTAGGTGTACGTGCTAGGTGTATATGGCTAACAAAATCATGCTTACATACATGTGCGGGTGTTACTGGGGCTATTAAGGTTAAAGCGGGGCAGGGTGAGTTTCTATTACCCCCAGATAATTCTACTTGGGGTTAAGTAGAAGAAGTGGGCATGAAAGCACGGTGACTAGACGGATAGAACCACCCTGCTAAGATATTGAAAGGTGTTCTTAGGTTCTTCTACGCAGGAGTGTTAGCCGCCGAGAAGTATTTGGAGCCGCATGTGTATTGACAGGACTAAGGGAACTAAACTCTAGGAAACTTAGGACGGCACATCAGTAGCGGTGTGCAAGGAAGTCTGCATCTGCATGGTGTAGATGGGTGGACGGGTGGAAGGATGTGGAGCATTCAAATGTTCCTTCAGTGCACATGTGGGCGTGTGATGGGTGGAAGTGGAATTTGGTGGCATGCAAGACATTCTTTGGTTCGCAGAAAGGTGGGCGCGATGGGCATGAGTGCATCGGCATGGGCGTGCGTGCGTGTTGGTGTGGTGGTTGTCAGAATTTTGGCGAGGCGGGGCTAGCTGTAGTGTAGGCGGGAACTTGTTGGGTATAGTTGCGACGACGGCAGTTTGGTGGGTTGGTGTTGTTTGTTTGCTTTGTAAGAATAAGATGAGATGGTCGTGATACAACATTGTCGTCGCGTGTAGTAGACATGGTACTTACTACCATGTATGTCACCATGTTGATTATTCGATGTCGCGTCCCGCACGTCCAGGGATCGTGTGAGTGAGCGGCACCTGGGATCAACCACCCAGCGCTCAGACCATCGCGCTTTCCTCATCAACTTCCCACTTTCCACGCGCAAGATCTTCACATTACTTCTGTTATACATTCATCGCCAGTTGTACGACATCGCCGAGCGCTGACTGACAGCTACGAAGCACCTTGGCGCTTAGATGATGCGATGTAAGCTGCCGTGCTGTGCCATACAGTCGACTTGGTACTTTACCGAGACAATATTGCAAGGGATGTCTTGAGATGCACACCGCAGCCGCGGCTGAACCGGATATCTTGCCCATCACATGCCAGATCGCAACAACGTTACCCGGTAGCTGGGGTTATTACTTCAACTACAGCAAACGGTTATCACCATCTCCATCTCCATCTTCATCTTCATCCGTTGCGTGTCGTCTTTCCTACACCACTATCCTCCCGCGTGATCCATCTTCACAATCGTAATAACGCGCAATGTCCACATCTAACCCCGACGAACCGTCTTTCCATCCTGTTGCGCGTGCGCCGGCGCCATGGAAACTCACGGCGGAAGTGTATATGCTGTTTCATGTGTTGAAGGGGTTGCCTGGGGGTGTGCATGGTGAGCTTGAAGGGAGAGAGGGTGGATGGGATGATGAGGGGATGGGGAGGTTTGAGGGGGGGTTGGGGACGGTGTGTATTGTTAGGTATAGGGATACGCCTGTTGGTATGTGAGATGTCTTTTCTGTGCATGAGCGGAGATGAGACAGAAAGGAAGGGTGAAGGATGGTGGGTATTGTGGATGTTGAACACGTCTACAAGGAGTGGGAAAGGGGCAGGAAGGATACACCGAGGCAATTCAGTAAAAAAAAAACATCTATGAATATATCCCTAACGTCATCACAGGCCCCTACGACGAACTCCTCCTCGTCCCCGGAAACTTCACCGTCCCACAACCAACAACCACCCCATCCGGCCAGCCACACATCAAAATCCCAAAGAAAGCCCAACGCATATCACGCATCTACGTCTCCCAACGCACAACAACCTACAACGGGCGCCTAAATTGGAACATTCCCAAACAGCTCGCCCGCTTCTCTTTCTCCGCACCGCCTACTGCCCCCGGCGCCTCACCCCCATCCACTCTCACTGTGCAAGTCTTCCCGCCTGGCACCAAAGAAGGAGATGGCGGCGCACCCTTCTTTGCCTGTACTCTCAAACCCTGGCAATGGGTTCCGCCAATGCCGTTGAACACGAAATACCTCCCTCTCAGCATGGCCGCCGCACAACCGCCCCTCCCATCTGCGCCGGGTCACGAGAAAGCGGTTAAGGAGGTGCAAGAAGGACTACAGATAGACGACTACGACACAGACATTAAGAAAATGGACGCGGTGTTAGTAGGGACGCAGAAGTGGCGGGCGTTTGATATTGCAGCGGTCACGCCGAGGGCGCGGGGATGCTGGGTTGAGGTGCACGAGAAGAAGGAGAGTGATGTTTTGGAAGAGGGTGAGGAGAATTGGTGGCCGAGGGGACTGGGGGCATGGAGTGTGGGGGCTTGGATGGAGGATGTGGATTGGAAGTTGGGGGAGGTGGTGGAGTGGACGGTGTAGGTATACGATGACGCATGCGGAAAGAGCGGACGTTACGTCTGCCGACCGACTTATTTTCTGTTTCTCCAGGTAGGCGCTGGAATAGGGTGCGTTTTACTACGTCTTCTCATCTCGTATAGTGAGGGTTGAGGAACTGCAACGCCCTTGGCTACGTGGATTGTCTTCTCATCTCGGGTACTGAGAGTGTGGAGCGAACGCTGATGGTTTCCAATCGAAGCGTGTGGAAGTGAAAGGCGCGCCTGCTGTGCGTTTGTTTACACTGCCTAAGTGCAGTTGCCTTGAAAGCGCGCACGAGCGCAAACCACGTGGGATTAGATTGGACCCTTCATTGTCACTTTACTGTCACTCTGCTCTCAGTCTAGCAATATCAGGTACAGGAACCGCGCGCATACTCAACTTCAATTACACTATCTTCACTCTGGTGTATTGTTATTCACACGCGCGACCTACTAGCTTTCAACCCATACAGGATTTCAGACCCGCATCCAGTTCGGACGCATGTTGATATTGGTGAGTGTGCGCCAAGTGAACCCTCAATCTGCAATCTCAACTAACATTGATACAGTCAGTCATATTGATAGCTATACTATTCATCATGATGCGCTCTTTCTTGCCGTATGACGTCCGCTGGACAGCCAAGCTACTCCGCCGCGATGTACGCAACCTCCGGGCGAAGTACACTACCAGATCGAAGCAACAAGGAAGGCGGTTGGACCTTGCGACAAGTGGCTCAGCGCATCAACAGGCTTGTACCAAAAACGTATCAAAACTGCTGCAAGGTGTTCAGTGCAGCAAACCGTCGTCACAGCATGCCGGTCAAGACAGCGTATACTCCAAACCACCACAGGATAGTCCCAGAACTTCCCATATCAGCAGCGAGGAATGTTCCGGTACACTCTACGACCTCTTAGAGAGCAGACTTAGGGCTACGTATGCTTCTCGCGACCGCGACATGTCGTACGAAGACCGTTGGAGATTCCGCGGTAGTTGGCTAGTGCTCCACAGAGCCATCCAGGGATGTCGTTCGGACAAGAGAGACGATGCCTCCAGCGTCGGCACGGATAAAGCGAGCGAGAATACGATGCTTCTAGATATGCTGAACCAAAGCACTCGATCATCTACACCCAAGGTCAGCAAGATGCCAGCTGCACCACATATCCGACATGGCAGCGACCATGACCGCTATGACTCCATGTTCGGCGATGTTCCTACACCCACGATCACACCATCTCCCACGCAGCTATGGCTTTCCATTCTTGAAGCCACCGACGACACCCAGAAGATCGCACCAATGGCTGAACAGCTCCTGGGGTACATTTCGCAAGAGAAGAAAGCTGGCGACATCATCGAGCAGGTCGGAAACCCCCACAAGAAGTTTTCCGATGCCGATGACGCTCAACTCCGACTTCAATTCCGAGAATTACTATGTCCGGAAACAATGTCGTCCAGACCATCATGCTGACTTCACCGCCAATGTCCAGCAGAGTCTTGGTTCTCGGCGTCTAGGGCGAATCATGCACCGGGTCGGAATAGAGGTGTGCTGAAAACCCTTCGTCGGCAGCGGGCGATACCGCATTGCGAGTGGTTGCCGAAGCGGCAGAGTGGGTCTATTGGTCATGGCTCTTTACCCCTCCTGTGGCATCCAACCTACTTATACCGCTCGGGGAGCTCGACTATGCAACACCAAACCGCTCGGGGAACCACAATCTGCGATTCAAATTCGGCGCGCATCATCGATTGGGAGGTACTTCAGGGCTGCGAGGACGCTTTTCGGGGACTGTGCAGGAGCTTGCGACATCTTTCACGCCTTTGACATCAACTTGCAGCGCAATAACGCGCATCGTCATACATATTAGACGAAACTTACCCCAAAACCAACTCGACCCTTCGTATGAGCAGCGAACCAAAAGGCAGCACGCCAGGATCACTTAGCCCACACAACAACTTGACCAGAGTCAACACTTATCCTCACGCCGAATTTACGATCCCGCCATCGGACACACTGTCACCATGCCCAAGTGCCCAAACTCACAACGCCGATGCCCCGGCATCGGCCAACTCCAAGGAGAATCGCCCAAGCAACACTGCAACTGGAGATGAAAAAGCCCACCGACCTCTTGATGAGGAATCTCGATCAACATCCATCGCTAATGACGAAGTAACCTATCCAGAAGGTGGCCTAGGTGCCTGGTCGGTTGTTCTAGGGTCGTTCCTTGGACTCATCGCATCCTTGGGTATGATGAACACAGTCGGTATCTACCATGCCTACATTGCCGAGCACTACCTTGCAGACTACACCGAGTCGACCATCTCGTGGATCTTCAGCATGTACGTCTTCCTGTCGTTCTTCTGCGGACTCCAGATAGGACCCATATTCGATGCGCACGGCCCGAAGCTATTGGTGCTGGCAGGTAGCATCCTGCTGTGCTTGTCAAACTTCCTGCTCGGGATTTGCACACTGTACTGGCACTTCTTCCTCGTCTTCGGCGTGCTTGGGGGTCTCGGTACATCGTTGATCTTCACGCCTGCGTTCGCCGCAGTCAGCCACTTCTTCCTGCAAAAGCGAGGCAACGCAACGGGTATCGCCGCAGCTGGAGGATCGCTGGGTGGTGTCATATTCCCGTTGGCGTTGGAGAAGCTGCTACCCAGGGTTGGATTCCCATGGGCGACTCGCATCATCGGCTTCATCACGCTCTTCTGCTGTATTGGTGCCTGCTTCCTCATCCGCTCCCGCCTACCACCTAAAGCTGGACAATCAGTATGGCCTGATTTTCGGATCTTCCGGCACAAGAGCTACTTCCTGCTCACGGTCGGCATCTTCATGATGGAGTGGGCACTCTTCATCCCGATCACGTACCTCACCACCTTTGCGGTCAGTACCGGCGCATTCAGCCCGTCGTTCTCGTACCAACTCATCGCAATCTTCAACGCGGGAAGTTGTCTCGGTCGCTGGGTCCCAGGCTTCCTAGCCGATAAGCTCGGGCGCTTCAACAGCATGATTGCTGCACTCGCCATTTGCTCAGCTACATCGCTAGTCTTCTGGCTGCCCGCATCGCTACTCACCCCCACCTCCGCGGCCGAAGCTACGGCTATCAAAGCACTCTCCATTGTCTACGCGGTCTTGTTTGGTTTCGCATCTGGCTCCAATATCTCATTGACGCCAGTCTGCGTCGGCCAGCTTTGCGATACGAATGTCTATGGCAGGTACTACGCTACCTGTTACACCGTGGTCAGCTTCAGCACGCTTACGGGTATTCCTATTGCGGGTGCTATCATCCAGGCCACTGGTGGACACTACTGGGGAGTGGTCATCTGGACCGCAGCTTGCTACATCGTGGCGTCACTTTGCTTTGTGTGGAGTCGCGCACTCCAAGTTGGCTGGAAGTTGGGTGTGAAGTTTTGAGAGGTGGTGTTGGCGGCCACGTGGGTTGCGGGGAGGCTGAACGTGCAGCGACTTGCCAGCGTACTCGTCGCTGCCGTTGGAATGCGACTCGATCGCTGTAAGAGGAGGATGATGCAATACGAAGGGGATACAAATTGGAAAAAGAAGGCGGGAATTGCTTTTGCGCACTTGCGTACTTGACTGTGGACGGCGGTTTCGCGTCCTCTTACACTCTTTACTTGATTTTAGGACGATCTTCGTGGGCATAGTACACGAAGAATAAACACTCTTTCTTGCGCATGATCTTAGCAAACCGGCTCCCATTTTGAGTTTCAACGTGATACCAAGCTTGCGGATGATCTCCCGCTATTCGGAGCAGCCACCGCAGCTGGAATGAATCCCTTGCCTGGAAATTCCCATGCATTACCGCGGCTAGAATTCGACTTTTCGTCCAATCTCCACTCAATAAACGCCTGCACACTCGACAACATTGTTGCGGAAACATTGTACCCGTAGCATTGGCGCCGTCTGCTTGGCCAAGGACGACGGCGCGCAATAGCGAGGCGATGGAGGCCACTTTACCCCTGAGCCAATCCAGCTACAAACACGTGGGTCGGCTAGCGAAACGCCGCAAGCAGCACCGGGCGCACCTTCCTCCGAACATCGAGCGCGAAAGTATCGCGTCCTCCGTCGCCATTGACTTTGCTTGTTGTTCCGCCTCGCGTCTATCGCCGTCACGACGCATTAGCTCGCAGCGTCCTACAGCAAGATCTGCACCGCGCCATTGCCCCTCTATAGTTAGTAGCGTCTCCGTCATTCGCGGACCGTCGCGAGCAAGCCAAGCGAAAAGACAACTGTACAACGCCTCTGAGATTCCTTCTGAGATGATTGACAGCAAGCGCTGTAGCCCGCAGGGAAGCGCTGCGGCGATCGCCCCAGGCGCACCGTCCCGCGAGAATGCGAGTCGTACATCTGCCGTCGACTGAATCCAGGCACCTAGCTACCCGTTTCGGGACTACAGAGAGGCGCGATTAGGTTTGTAGCACGACAAGGCACCCGTTATTGGTAATTGAACCATGGCTCCTAGCGGTAAGCAAGGCGAAATGGCACGACAACCGCGACGAGAATGACTTGATTCGTGGGCGCGCCACGATTTCAGCTCCTCCAATTTGGCAAAAAGAAGGGGAAAGGTGGGGAGCGTACTTGTCAAGCTCCTGTCGCTCTTGTAGCTTTCTTCTGCGGTGGGTACGCGGATGCTTTTCTTTACCCTGCATATTTTCTTTTGTCGCTATCCTGAACCCTGATTGTCTGCTTTATCAGGCCTTGATGTCAGGTTCGCGAGCATGAAATCTAAGTCCTGTGGTTGCCTTACTAGCAGATACTCAAGCGACATGGAGCCCCCAATTCCCCGCAATATCGACCTTGATCTGGATCGGGACACTACGAGACCGACTGCGTTGAAACGAAAGGGTTCAACACTGCAAACATCGGTGGAGGTTATGAGATGCAAGTTTGGGAAGCCAGCGGGATCACCGGAGGGTACTGGCGAGTTCAAGCCATCGAAAGATTGGACACCGATATACTATGCTGTCTACCACCAACGCGAGGCAGCGCTCTCACATTTCCTACGCGCTGGCGCAACACCGAATGATGTCGCTGGCTTGGGACTCCCACCGTTATGCATCGCCATCGCCAACGGCTACGCGAGTCTCGCGAGAATACTGTTAGATGCTGGTGCCGATGCCGATGCTGCGATCAAGACCAGCGGCGAAACCGCGCTCCACATAGCCGTCAAGAATGGCCGCAGCGATCTCATCGAACTTTTGATCCCATACGGACCCAGCCTCGAGACGAAGACGAACGACACTGGCGAGACACCCCTCCACTACGCAGCTTCAAAGTCCGGATCGTTAGCCACAGTCATGACTTTGCTCAAACATGGCGCTAGCTACGAAGCGCTCAACGGTCTCGGTCAGACGCCAGCCGAAGCTGCTCTACACGCCAACAACATACAAGGCGCCGTAGCGATCATCAACGCCGCACATGGCAAGCGCAACAAGCTGGAGAAGGAGAGGGAGATGTTGCTGAAGCACGTGAAGAAGACACAGGGCCGTTTCTCCGTAGGCAATGACCTCATCGCGGACATCTTCGCCGCAGCTTGCGATTCAGAGTCCAACGTCCTTGTGGAGGCCATCAAGAGAGATGACGCGAGCTTGGTGGAGATGTTTCTAGAGAAAGGCTCGGATCCGGATCGCGAGACCGCCAACGGCCTTCGTCCCATCTTCGTGGCATTGGAATGTGCCGGCGCGCCGGTGATAAGTGCGCTTCTGAAGCGCAACCCAGACCTCACCATTCGCGACCGCAAGGGCCTCACTGTACTTCAAGCTACTTTCGAAAGTCCGTTGGCTCAGGAGAAAGAGACTATGTCTATCATCTTGGGTGCTCTGTTGGAGCAGGGTGCGGATGCTACAGTGACATATCCGGACGGCAAGACACTGCTTCACCACGCCGTATCTCCTCGGTTCAGCCATCCCAAAATCGCGCTTCAGCTCATCGACGCTGGCGCTGAGGTCAATGCGAGGGACCAAGACGGCGATACGCCTCTCCATCTCGCAACGCACAGTAGAGTCTGCACAGAGCTGTTGCTAAGACAAAAAGCAAACGCAGATCTTACCAATGCTGAAGAGCTTACGCCTTTGCTCAATGCTACGACGAACAGTACAAGGGACCATGAGCCAGATTTGGAATCTCTCATTAAAGCATCTGATCTCCGCAAGACAAACATGAACGGACAAACAGCGCTACATCTTGCCGCAGCCAATGGCCTAGAACAGACTGTGCAGTCATCACTACGAGCCCGGGCAAACACCGCCATCGGCGACAAGGACAAGAACACGCCGCTTCTTCTTGCCGTAAAGCATCACCAATGGTCCATCGTACCACTGCTCACGATACCACCGAGCATCAACTCCTGGGATGAAGACGGCATGAGTCCTCTCCATCTCATTGCTTGCACCGTACCCAAAGCGCCGGCGACATGGAACGACATCGCCGCCATCGTTGGCCCCTTCTGCGAACGCGGCGTCAGCCGGACTACACGCGAGCGATCAGGTGCTACACCGCTCATCCTTGCCATCAAGACACTGCCGGAGGACGGCTTACCCGTGATCGAGGCCTTGCTAGCACAGAAGGCAGACCGCAAAGCGAGTCGGAACTGCGTCAACCACGAAGATCACAAGAAGCAAGATGCGCTGTTCTACGCGGTGACGACAGGCAAGCCCATCTTCGTAGATGCGCTGCTCAAGCATGGTGCCACATTCGACTTTGAAGATTGGGTGCCTGCCAAGAGCAAGTTGCAGCCTTCGATGGCGGCCGATAAGCAGATCTTGAAGCTGTTCGCACAGTACGAGTGGATGAAGCGCGCAGGATTACTGCGGAGACGACCTAGCAACCCTGTCGCGGAAGTCTCGTCCTTCGCTACGACGTTGCCTGTCAAGGACCTCGAGCAGATGGTCTCGATGGGCTTGGATGTGAACGCTTTACCGCGATCAGCTCTGGGCGTCTCTTTGATATGTGCGGTCCTTCGCCACATTACTCTTCAACCGCCAATGCCCGCGGAGTACGTCTTGAGCATACTCAATGTGGTTCTTGATGGAGGTGCGAACCCGAACGCGGGCATTCCTCGAAGCTCAATGCGTTCGTCGTCGCCACAGTCTGCGCCAGAGTCAACGCAGACCTCTGTTCTGACGCAGCATCCGCTCACCTTCTTGCTTGAAGAGTGCCCGGAAGTCGCATTGGATGTCCTGATGCTGCTGGTGGTGAAGGGTGCGCAGCTTACTATCGCATCTCCGTTTTCCAACGGCCGCTTACCACTTCACTCGGCGGTTGTAGCGCATCGCTTTGACGTGGTGCAAGAGTTCCTGCTGCACGGGGCGGACGTGAACAGTCTCGATAACAAGGGACGAACACCACTCTTCATGGCCGCTGAAGGTGGGGATTGGGAGATCTTGAACTTGTTGCTTCGGAGCGGCGCCAGCATGGACACGCTCGATGTCGAGAACAACACACCCTTGCACGCCGCAGCTGTCGGTGGCAATGACAAGATTGCCTCCTCCCTCCTCCTTGAAGGCGCCAAAGCAAATGTAAAGAACGTGGCAGGCCTGACACCCATGGCATGTGTAGGCGACAACTATTCCGAGGAAGGTCGGAGCCTAATCGTAGCCATGCTCAAAGAAGCCGAAGAGAAGGAGCAAAAAGACGAACGAGACCAACGGAACCGCATCGAAGCAACCGCCGCGCACGAAGCCAAGGTCCAGCAGCTGAAGGATGACGAAGCGACAGCAAAGCTCCAACGAGAGCAAGACGCGCTCCTCCGCATCCAGAAAGCCAACGAAGAAGCCGCAGCTCAACGTCTCCCCCAGCAACAACACCAACAACAGTCCCTGCCCGCCCCAATGCCCACATCACCACCACAACCCACAACTCGCAAGCCCTCCTTCCTCTCCCGAAAGACCTCCCTCTTCTTCAACAAGTCCAAAGCTGCGACCCCACAACTCCCTTCAGATACCCTCCCCAAACCGAAACAAGCATCCCTCCTCCGCCTCCGCATCAACACACCACCCACCAAGTCCCAACCTCACCCAAACTCCGACCTCACGCCACCCCCCGTCATCTCCAACCGCGCCATCCCTTCCCCCCACATCCTCGCCAGCCCCGACTTCTTCAGCACAGAATTCAACAACATGATGGACCCAACACGGCCTGTTGTCGCGCTGCCGGCGGCGATACAGCGGCGCACGACTGCGGCGAGAGTGGATAGTGGGTTGAGTGAGAAGCGGGGAAGTAGGAGTAGTAGTGGTGTGATGGGGATTTTGGATTTGGAGATTGTGAATGAGAAGTTAAGTAGTCCGAAGGTGGTTCAGAGGGAGAGTGGGGGGGAGTTGGCGGATTGGTTGGCGTTGACGAGGTTGATGGATGGGTTGTGAGAGAGGTTGACGTCTCTTTTCTTGAGATTTCACGACTTCTCTTTTTGTTTATACCACATCTTCTTCTTTTTGCTTCTTCGGTATTTCATAGCTTTCACGTTGGCGGATATCCTTGCGGCATATCTTGGAGTGCGCTTTCCTTTGTAGTAGTGGTACTTGCCTGGAGGTATACGATGCTAGGATGTACATGTTGATACCCGGACTTTTGATTCTGTACAATACACTTGTTGACCAACTCTCCCAGTTGGTCGCCCTGTTGCAATTCAAGTGCGTACAACAATTGCTATTGAATCTACCCCGTATCCCAAGCGTTTGAACCTCATCTACGTATGCCGTGCTCTCATCCTTCAACTTCCTCTTCCTCATCGTCATCATCATCCTCTTCCCAATCATACGCCCCCTCCTCATCACTATCCTCCAGCAACCGATCAACAATATCATCCTGATTTTTCCACACCCGCTTCACAAGATCGAAAACCCAATCCGGTCTAACCTCCACCTTCTCAGCGGCCTTCTTAAACCGCTCCTGAACACACACCAACCCATTCTCCACGTCGTCATACGACGGCACTTTAGTCCTAACTATCCCGAGAACATCATCCTCAATTACAATATCCAATGTCTCGAGCTGAGCTTTTGCGATGTCGCGGAAGAAGTTGTTCCAGTTGCCGCAAAAAGCGTTGACAATAGTCAGGTGTTTGAGACTCTGGTGGAAGTGGTTCAAACAGTCTTCGTGCCATAGAATACCATTTGCCGAGGCTTCAAATCGGGGGTCGTATCGAATGGTTAGGGATTCAAGTTCTGCTGCCTTCCCGTCCGGGATGTCTGGACCCGGCTCGTTCTCAGATCTGACCTGGTTAAAATATAAAGTCAGGTCGCGTAGGCTAGGGAAGCTATCATTTGTGAAGAGTATTTCGGTGTGAACCGGTGGGGGAGACGACCCGAAGGTATTTGCAAAGGTGGGTCTGTCGTCGATACTACTCCCAATACGTAGGAATCTCAACGACAGGTGGTTGAGACATAGCTTGTTTGTTTGTGTAAGAACCTCGTACAAAACGTACTTCGAGACGGAGGTCTTGAAGGATTGGAATCCAATGGAAGGTACTGGCATAGCGAAGCTTGTCGGGTGGATTTCGGCTCGCTGGAGAGCTCGAAGTGCAACGTCAAGGCCGAGCATCATCCCGCTGTATGCGACGGCCTCCGAGCTTGCGTCTCGCTTTGAGCCCCTGGCGTATGGGCTCCTGCATCCCTGCAAGCGGCCATGCTCTTCACCAACTTCTTTGAACAGCGTTTCGTACCGGCTCCAGGCATCGATCTCGGGTTCGACAAAGGCGAAAGTATGTAATTGCTTGAATGGAGCCAAGCTTTTCGCGATGGTGGTTATCAACCCCTCTTTCGCTAAGACGTATTCGGCGACGGCATCGTAATGCGCCCCATACAATCTGGGGTGTACGATGGAAGAGGTCCATACGTTGCCGAAGATGGACTTGTTTTCCTTTTTCAATTTTTCCCAGCGCGACTCCAGATCAGGTAGAACTATTGTTCTCAGCCAACCCACTTTCATTTCTGAAGAGGACTCGGGAAAGAGGTTTTGTGCGTAGTACCTACTCCCAGCTACCCTGTCGTTTTCCATCTCGTCTGAAAGCGTGGAAGCGTGCGCGAACCTTTCCAATAGGGCGGTTCTGCGTTGCATCCGGAATCTGTCCTGAGCCGATACGGTACGTTCCGTGACTTCTTTGACTGCATTATTATGTCGATGATTCGCTTCGTCTCTGAGAGCGACAGGATTTTCGTGATACTCCTCATAACAACAAGTCATACGCAGGGATTTGATCGCCTGGGCTAAGGCATCAACCTTGCTGATTTCACTCAACGAACGAAGATCATGCGGACTACGAATATCCCAAGCCTATGGCAAGATGTCAATGTCAGCTGTGCCGATCGTACTAGACGTTCCGCTCCCGGTGCAACTCGTCCTTGCATCGAAGCTGGTGATGTACATACCTTTGCTTGAAGAGACTCGACGAGGTGTGATTGGGCACACGCTTTGAATCGCTTGTTCACCAGTCGCATCACCGCCATTGGCGTGCCACCGGCGACCACCAAGTCTGTAATGAGGTTTAGTAGCTCGTTCGGTAGACTACCGAGTTGCGCTTTGTCATCGCCGATATCTGCCATAACCGCGTCTGTAGAGGCGGTCATTGTCGGCCCTGGAATGCTCTTTATGTATCCTAAGGATATTAAGTGTGAGGACGAAAAGTGAATGTTGACATTCAAGACGGTAGCGAAGTATGTGGCACAGTATGTACCTCCGTAGCAGTGGGGTCGTCTAGCGTGGCGCTAGCCGTCACGCAGCAGACCCTAGTACCAAATCTTCGAAGGCCTTCGCGTGCCAGCGTTTAGTACATCAGCGACGCGACGTAACTGCTCGGGGACTTTGTTAGTCGTTTGAACACATGTGGTGCATCGCAGTCACAGTAATGTATGTATTCATATCAATTCGTTGTCCCGTATCATGGCTGCACACCGAGGGGAACCCAAAACTTTCGTAAATGCTCAGTACGCCTGAAATGCCCAAATAGATTTACGCCCAGCCCATAAATCTCTACATATTTCATACGCTCAACGCAGGGGGAGCCGCCATCTCCTGCGGTGGGATGGCTACAGTTGCTTCTGGCTCCACTTCGGGCACCTTGACGCGCTTGGCCTCAGGCTCGTCATCATCCCGTTCCTTGCGCTTCTCCTTCCGCTCGACAGCATCGCTTTCTGGATTTGCTGCTTCCTTGACCCGAGCGCGTTTAGAAGCGCGCGATTCGTTCTGCGGTATGCCCAGATGCTCGTCAACAACGTTGGCCTGCTGTAGCAAGTCGTCAACGTTCTCCAGGCCCAGCGCCTTGATGCAGTCCGTGTAGCACTTTGACTTATTCATCGCCTGATACGCTTTCTCCTTCCCGGGTATCATCTGACTGAGCAGATACTTTGTGTTCCCCCACCGGTTCTCTACTTGGAGCGCGAAACGCATGTATTCGGTAACGACGGTCTTCCACTGCGATTTCCACTCGTGTGGCCCGCCTTCTGCGTCGGGTCGGAATACGCTGGGGTTCTTCTCGGCTGCGGTTGCGATCATTGCGCCGTCGACGTTGAACTCTTCCGCGAGCTTGAGGGCTTCGGTGCGCGATGTGACGTCGCCATTCATCAGGCATGCGACGCCTGCTTCGTGGCATATCTCTCCAATCATCTTGAGTTGGTCTCGAATCGCGCGCTCTCTGGGTCGCATGGGTGTGGTTCGACAGTGCACCGTGAGACCCGTGATGCCGGTGCGAACCAGTCTCTTCACCAACGCTGCTGTCTCTTCTGGCGTGTCCAGGATTCTGATCTTGACGCTGATGCCAATCTCGAATGGCTTTCCCACTTCTTCCACGAGACTCGTCAGAATGTTGCAAAGCAAATCTGGTGTCTTGAGTAGCGCTGCGCCCATGCCACCCGAAGTCGAGAATGGCTTGGGGCAGCCAGAATTGACATCAATGCCTGCAACATCCGCTGCGACCATCTTGGCCGCCTGGACTGCCAACTCCGGATTCGCCGTACCAATCTGATATATGAGCTTTCCCTTCTCCAGCTCTGGATGTATGCGGTATAAAACGCTTTCGCGATTCTCGGGATCGAGGGTGGGGTTTTTGATCTTCGAAGTCGGCAGGCGCGAGAACTCCAGTGTATTCGTGTGCGGGTTCAGGCGCTTCGTGGTGCCAATCATAGCGCGATCGATGGTTTCGGGTCCCCAGACCAGGTCAGCGCCGTACTTCAGCGCGAGGAGGCGTGAGGGCAGTTCGCCGGAGCGCACCATGGGCGCAAGCACCACTTTGCCACGGTAGTCGACACCATTCTTGGGGATAGGGACGCGGGCGGGCTCGTTGGAGGCCATGACTCGTGTTATCGATCGTGATAGGGCTCGAAGCATAACATGCCTTCACAGGAAGAGGGCGGAGGATTGGGATGTGAGTGGGGAGGGAGATCGTAGCGGCGTTCTGAAAGTTCAGCGCACGTGCCTTCGTGGGTGGGGTTAGCGCGGGGGCGTCACTGCAGGTACCATTTGGCAGACATACAATCACCTCTCCTACAAACGCTTCGCTACTGATATCACCTTCCAGACTAGATACTAAGCATTCCCATTTGGGTTTTCTGGGCCCTGAGAACTGCCACGCGAGTTCTGACCGTTTAGTTATTCTTTCCAGCAATGGAGCATCAAAGCTTTGATCACTTGGATCATCCTTGATCTAGCTATACAAATATGAAGTCTCTTCCTTCTACATTCCTCTCTCCCATCCTCTTACTAAAGTCTTCATCAGATTCTCCGAGTGTTCCCTTCATGTCTTCTTCCTCATCATCATCATCTTCCGTGTCTTCATCGTCTATGTCCTTTCTATACGTTATAAAGTCCAATCTTGGACGGCTCTGCGGCTCGTCCCCGTACACAGTTTCAGGCAGATATGCCTCCCCCACAAACTTCCATGTCTCTGGTTCATTGTTCCCGACAGCAGTATTCTTTCTGATGACGTGTAGTATCGGCGCTCCATTTAGTGCGACTAGCACGTCACCTGGTCTTACACCCTGCGTCGTTGAGCTGAAATGGCCTTCTTTGGTTTCAAAGAACTGCTTTTGGGAGACCGCACACATGGCCGCCAAGAATTTGTACGCATTTTCATGTCGGTGTGCTGTACTCGAAACCTGTTCGGAGTCCTCCAGGAGACTGTGAGAAAGCGCACCTGTAATGGTTGTGTTGTTTCTGCAGAGCATGAATATATCGACTGATATTAGGAGGGATGGCCTACCTTTGGGTGATTGTACCAGTAGTAGTACTCCTCAGCTGTTGTCCCAACGCCCGAAAGTCAAGATACCAATCTTGCGTTATCGTCTCGTATCGATAACACTCTTGTTGATCGATCAGCATACGCCAGTATTCTTCGAGGATGTCTTTGTCTCTGACTCCTACTCGTGGCCATTTCTCACCACTTGAACATGTGCGCCCCAGCGTATCATGAGCAAGCGTCTCTTCCCACATAGCGGTACTTATTAGGTAATCACTCTCTTCAGACCCAGGCTCATATGACAGATGTAGTGTCGGGCTAGGAGAAGGCATCATCGGAAACACCCTCACGACATCATCGAGTACCTGCCCTGTCAACACCAGCTGCTCTGGTCTTGAGCCGCCTAGCAACCGGTGGTATCGCTTCATACGTGCGTACCGAGACGTTCTTCTGTGGCTGGAGTCCATATGTAGATGCAAACGCTCGCAGTCAAGGAAATCTGGTACCCAAGACGGTAGATGCTTTCGCTCATCAATTCTGAATGCCCAGCTGAACCATCCCCATAGGAAACTGCTTCCCTGCTTCCAAGCTGTCTCCAGTATAAATTTGGTAAATCGAGTGAATAAGTCTTCTACCGAGACATAAGCGATGTTTGGATCGAGATAGGTATCTTTTAGATATTTCGGATCAATCAACCCTAACAACCCCAGAATGCGATCCTCCGGCCTGAGGTACTGTTGTTGTTGGGTAATCAACATGGCGAATGCTAGAACGTTGGCCTGATAGCTGTCTGCAGCAGGCCCTTTCCAGTTCCAAGCCGTATTCACCGTAGTTCGTAGATAGAATACCGTTCCATCTTGTCGTGATGATCTCGTTTCAACGCATGTAAATCCATCGGATAGATGTAAGAGATGCTCATATGTGGGAAGATCATCCTGGAGGGCCCAAAGGAGCCGTCCGTCTTTGATGGACGTCCTCATAAGTGTCCAGCTTAGCCTGCTGTCCCCGCAAAGGAAACTAATCTTTCGCGCCAAAGTCGCCTCTTGTACAATCCACAGCCTTCCAAACCAGGCATTAAAAACGATATGATGGAGTGCGGGTTTCAACGAAACATCCAGGGTGTCGAAATTTTTCTGCACGAGTTCATCGACATATTTTCCCGGTTTGCCGTGCCTTTCATCAGAGACACGTCGAAGAAAGTGAATGGCTTCGGCAATATGTTCTTGATGCGCTGTAGTTCCGAGCCATACCCAGATCTTCTTCGCTTGTCTATACACCCGGTTCATTTCCCGGATCTGCACCATCTTCTCCATGTGGTCTGCCTGATTGATGCAGATGGCGTCGATCCAAATCGGCCGCACTGGCGTAGCATTGTCGCGGCGCGCAAGATACGGTAGTGCAGTGTACAAGTTACGATGCACTTGCGCTGCGCAGCCGTTCAGACGAATGTTGAGCAGCTCTGACGCAGAGCCCCAAACATAAGAAAGCGCATCAAACTCCAAGTCGGGTCGGTCGAGAGCGACCGTTTGCAACTTCCAGGTGTGGCCATCGGCGGCTTCGCAGGAGACGGGTGTGAGCAGGCGAATAGAGCCTGCGGGTAACGGATCGTAAACGAAAGGTGGTGGTTCTGCCATGCTAGATGCGGGAAGAGACATGTGGAGCGTTCTGTTGGAAACTGGGCATCTGAAGTGCGGGGTGCGACTTCCTCATCCTGTGGAAGGTGACACAGTCAACAACCATGTTGACTAAGCTCGCACATTGCTTACATAGACATTTGATTCGTTCAATGGTAGTATCTACGACACCCAGATCGCTCCTAGCACATCAACTAAGAAAGAAACTGAACAGGCCTGCAGCCTACATCAACATGAAAGCATACAAGACATGTGAGCTGGCGGTAATGTAGGCTCTAGACCTGTTTATCTTTTTTCTTGCCGGTAAGTTCGTCCTCTGCCCAACGTCTGGCGAGCGCATCCATATGCCCTGGTGGGTCGACAACAACAGTCTTTGCGGCGCCATAGAACAGTGCTTTCGGAACGTCTGTGATGAGCACAACCTCGTGCGGGCCGTCGCCATAACTATCAGTAATCTCCAAGCGCTCGAGATTGAGATTTCGACAAAGCTCAAATATCGACTTGTATTTGTCGATGTACATGTCCACGAACGTCATTTGGCGAAGTGTTTCTTTAAACAGCGCGATGAAATTGATTAGCCTCGCGTGGTGGTCGACTTTGGTGTCTCTGAATACGAGGTTCGCCACAGTGGGTACGTCGATGCCTGATGGAAGCGGTCTGCCGCCGAGGGTACTTTGGTGAAAGGAGCCATCCAGAACGAGCGTACGTAATGCTGGAAATGTGTTTCTGGTGATGGCCACGGTCGACAATGCTTGGGGTGGATTTTGTGGAAACCCACCCTCGCCAAACTCATCTCGGAGAATCAGGACCTCGACTTCGCTCGAGACCTTTTTGATGACTTGTATCGTAGCTTGTATTGTGAAGCAATGCAATCCGTTCATCTCCGTAACGAGTTCGAGTCTCTTGGGAAGAACGATAGATTGCGCTAGGGCGCTGAGGAGGAGGTCTTGACCTATCTGAATGCCTGAGTGCTCATATATGTACCAAAATATGTCGACGTCCTTGATCATTGCCATTTCTCGAAAGACTTCGGTGAATCTGCCCGCGACTCTCCTGGCGCAGTAATGGATGTTGACGATATTCGGTAAAGCTTCCAGACACGATAGAACGAGTTGCCAAAGCTGACTGCTCCTAACAGCATCCTGGAGTGTACGTGCAGTACAGCTGTGATAGTCATCGGAAGACAACCATAGCTCCGGGTACCAATCGAGCTCGCTCTTGATGATAGCCTGAGTCCTATTCAAAAGACCAGCTTCGAATACGTCTTCGTGCTTATAAACTCCACCAGTTTCCACGTTACCAACCTCTGGCAGGAGGTGCTCGGTGTAGCGAGAAGTGACGGTCAGTTTTCGAGCCCACGGGGTCAAATCCTTGCAATTCGCTAAGGCCACGAGATTTTCCATGCTCTGCTTCGAGCATAGGTCGAAGGTGGTCTCGTCGGTTACTTTTGCAAGAGCCCGCCACGCGTGGTTGTAAATGGTGCGGCTCACGTATCTAAGCGCGAGTTTGGAAGCGCGGGGTTGCCCGCTGCGCGTTTCTTGCATACATCGTCTGTTGAGAGATACCGTTGTTTCCGTCAGTGCGGGTTGCACTTCGCGTACCGCTTCGAGCAGGATCCTTTCGAGGAGTTCAGCTGGTAGTGACTCCAGCCGGCTCGTTGCCTCTGCGTAGCGAGGAGTCGACATGGTTGCGGCCATTGAAGCTGGTGTCAGTTGCGAGGTCATGTAGCTGTCAGGGCGGGAGGTGAGCTTATTCAGTGTGCTGGGTGTCGAGTGTAGCTCAACTGTCGAGATCGCGCGCCTGAGGGAGGCGGCTACGTCAGGTGTGACCGTGCGCCTCCGCGGTGGAAGGAGCACCTCGTCGCACAGGCTCACCAAGATCACGCATAGAGTTAACACATTCAGCAGAAAGTCGATCGATGATCAATTACACCTCTACAACCTCGCCTTGACTGCCTCAGGATCTGCGACCTGTACCATGATTTTGCCTGCAGTGGTTAGAAACTTGACTCTACAATGCTGATTGGACGGGCTTACCGGTGTTCTTTCCCTCGAACAGTCCCACTAGCGCGTCCTCGGCCTTGTTGATGCCTCCTTGGATGATTGTCTCTTTCCTCTTCAGCTTGCCTTCTGAAAGCCACTGCGCGAGCTGCTTCCTGGCTTCGGCGTACTTGTCCGCGAAGTCAAAGACGACGAAACCTTGCATACGAATGCGCATTGAGATGATCATCATGTAGTTCTATGAATGGATTAGTAGGTTGATGCATAGACTTAGTGACCGAACGCAGCATACCTTTGGTCCTTGCGGCTTCTTTTTGTTGTACTCCGAGATCGCCCCGCACATGACGAAGCGCGCGAAAGGCTTCGCTCGAGAGAGAGCAAGATCAAGGATCTCTCCGCCTACATTGTCGAAGTACACATCGATCAGGCCCTTGGTTGCAGCCCTGAACTTCTTTGCAAACTCTGGGTCCTTGTAGTTCAGCGCCTCGTCAAAGCCGAGTTCCTCCTTCAACCATGATACTTTGCTGTCCTCACCAGCGAGACCCAGAACCTTGGCGCCCTTCAGCTTCGCGATTTGACCGACCACACTTCCAGTAGCGCCAGCTGCACCGCTGACGACTACAAAGTCTCCAGCTTTGACCTGGCCAATTTCTAGGAGTCCAAAGTAGGCGGTAAGGCCGGTCATTCCCAATACGCCCAGCGCATCGGTTGGTACAGCCCCCTCCGGCAGATCCAACGACTCAACATGCTTCTCATTCAGCACCGAGTACTCGGACCATCCGCACATACCAGTCGCGTAGGTACCGACGGGGAATTTCTTGCTCTTACTCGCAACGATAAGGCCAATACCGCTACCACGCATGACGGCACCAATCTCAACCGGAGGAATGTAAGAACGCGTTGGGTTCAGCCAGCCGCGCATAGCCGGGTCAAGTGATAGGTAGAGTGTCTGGAAAAGTACCTCGCCATCTTTTAGTGACGATGCCGATGGAACTTCTTGCTGCTTTGGTCTAAAGGTTTTGCCGGCGACAACAGCGTCCACTGGCCGTTCGGCAAGGTGGATCGATGTATATGAAGGCATGATGATGGAGTTGATGAATTGATGGCACGCTTCGGAATGCTTTGGCCGACTTTCGCGGTAGTGATTTGGGGAACGAGACGAGAAAGCAAGGTTCTTTTGAATGGAGATGGATGGTATAGGAAGTCAAAAGTAAAGACAGCTCGGTCGCGTTTGTAGTTCGTGTCCGCACAGATCCTCCACAGGTGTTCTGCGGAGAAGATACCGAGGCTCGGGTGGTCGTTTCCCGATTAGGACCGCTACATAATCCAAGGGCCGAACAAAGGAATCTCAACGGCCGTAAGAGTTACTAATCTTCAGTACGCAACGACCGATTGCGTGTGTGTTCAGAGCTGACAATCTCAGACTTCCAGGTATATCTCGAGATGCGCCATAATTTAGGTAGAACTCCACTAGAGTGTCGATGGCCTGCTCCCATGGGCGCAAGTTCACGTCAACACGTGCATGAACTGGTCACCTTCTTAATATTATGACAAGTTGCGGAACAGAACTACAGACTATTCCCTACACGTGAAACGATTTTATGGAGATGTGACTTGCAGATGCGATGATTGTTAAGTTCGAGAGCAAGCGACCGCAGATGCCAAGCCACTACGAGCGTCTGACTAAGCGAATCTCGAGCTCAGCATCATCGCGAAACCCAGCGGTACCAACGACCGCCAGCAACCTCACGATGCAGTCACTACGCAGAACAGCAGTGGCTGCTGCCCGGACGAGCCGCACCTCACTCCCGCGCCAGTCGCGCCGCTTCGCACACGATGAGCACGCCCACGGCCACCCGACCCCAGCCGCCGACGAGCCCATGGGCGTATGTCAACCGCCCTTTACCCCTCCCAGACGGACCTGGAATTCTCTCAAATGATCGCAGCACTACACGAAGAATATTGCTGACTCAATTGGCATGTAGTATGGCTTCTTCATGACCATTGGCGTCATCCCCGTCGGAATCGCCGTATACGCCTTGTCGCGACCGGACGGCGAGAACAACGAGCCCTACATTACCCGCATGATCTCTAATGCGACGGCTGGACTACACGAGAAGTGGACTTCGCAGAACGACCACCACGTGCGCATGATCGAGCAGGCGGGTGAGGACAGGGTGCTGTTCGCGAACACACGGCCTCAGGAATACGTCGACATGAAGTTCCCAGAGTACGTATACCCATAATGTGGCACGCAGCCCTATAGGAGGAGGACCTATGACTTGGGATGAAGGCGAATCAGCGCACATGGAGGGGGGATTGGTATGGAAATCTCAGGCTAACGAATACAGGATCATGAACGTCGGATCGCCATACAACGTCCCCGCCGGAAGCCAAGTGCAAATGGACAAGGTCATTGAAAAGTACAAGAAGCTGGCGTACGAGGACAATGAGCGCAAGCTGGAGAAGTTGAGGAACAACGACATCTCGTCCGAGACGCCCGTGACAGGCCCAAAGACTCGCGTCAAGAAGGCGCCCGACATGTTCTAGATAGAGATGAATTTGGCTCGCTAGATGTACATACTCAGGGAATGATATCCGTTTCATTTGTAGTGTCTGTTACTGTGCTTTGACAGTCGGGGTTTGGTATTCAGTATCGCATCGCTACCCGATCATTGTTTCACGGCCGCCCTGATTCTTTGTCAGACACCCTATCTTCGGCCTATGCGGTGGAAAGGCATACGATTGACCAAGAAACTGACATGTCCATGACCACATCAACCTGAATCCACGGAAACATGTTTCAAACATAGACCACTAACGAAACCGTCTTTTGAAGATGTCTCTGGTCTTAGCGTGCTGCGCTCCGCCCTCAGCGGTTGGGTCTATTCATAGAGACAGTACCAGGCCCATCTGCATGGAGGGTGGCGACCGTTTTTACAAGTGAAAATAATGTCCAACCATGTTACACAGTGACTCCCAGCACAGTCATGCTGGGGCCGGTGAGGCTCAGCCACGTTGGTAGTGCAATGTGGGGTATACTGCCTGCGATATCATTGTGATGGAGGGAGCAGGCGGACTTGCGGGTTACGGTAGGCTCAATATTTTGATACATAAGCATCATTGTGATGGCTGCTGGCTTCCGTGGTGGTAATTCGGTGCGAATGTATCGAATCTTGGAGTACCAAGGACTCCCCAGCATACTCGTAAGCATCGCAATGTCCCGGCACGAACGCGTTCATGCTGACGAGCCTAGCAGTCTTACGGTGTTTCGTGCGGGAAACGCACACGTCACGTTCCGTAGGGCAGTTGCTAGGGTTCCGCCCCACTTGACAGCGGGTTCCTGAACGGGGATCATCGCTGATTGGCGAACTGCTACACCAGCATTACCAGACCACGATGAATCCAAGCTGAAGTGAAGGGGAGGTTTGTAGGCGCTTCAAAGGGCTAGACTAGTGTTCACTGCAAAATGCATTGCTTTTGACTTGGCCGCTCCTGTTGCTCGTGATATAACGACCGTTTGGAACCTCATCCGCCCAACCTCGCCGCCTGCCAAATACCAACGAGTGAAGAACAATAGAGGTTGCTAACGATTTGTGAAGATCCGCCGGAGCACGACAAGACCATCAGCAAGGTATGAGTCCCCCTCAACCCAGTCATCTGTTGGTGGTGTGCAATCTCCGCTAGATTGCTGCAGTTGCATTCTTTTTCGTGCCTTTTCGTGGGCAGTTGCTGAGCAGCAGCACTGTATCTTGGATCTTGGATCTTGGTCGACGGCTCTCGAAAAACCAAAACTAATCCAGAGACAGATGTCCAGTCCTGCCGCATTGCGCACTCGAAGCATGCCGCTCCTTCCCTTTCGCAGAAGGAAAGTAGTCGCGGCCGCTACGGCTCCAGGTAAGTTAGCGCTAGGGTGGACCCCTGGCGTGCCCAAACACAGCGCATCACCCATCGTCCTGATTGACGCGCCGCATAAACATCTTTCCTGTCCGCGCTGCGCTGCACAATTGCATTGTTTGGCCCCCCGATGCCGCTTCCTGAAACGCGCCTTCACAACGTTGGATGCTAACCCTCTCAAGACTCGGCCCCATTGCTCCCCGAACTCAACTTCACCGCCCGCAAGAGGAATGACATGAACGGGTCAGCTTGGACCACCGACGACACTTCTCGCACTGCGAACGCCGCACCAGCACGCACGACCTCGACCACCACCATGCCCTCGTACACATCGCCCCGCAACGTCTCAGGCCCGCTAGCTGTCGACAAAGCCGCCATGGCTGCCGCCGCCGATGAGAACAGCCCGTGGGCCCGCCCCAACCACTACAGCACCCCCAACTCAAAGACGTCACAGTATATTGATAAGATCACACAAGAGAACGACCGCCTGCGACGGGAACTCAGGGCCGAGAAGCTCGCAAGAGAAGATGAGGCCAAGCGTTGGTCGGCTGCGCAAACCAAAGCCGAAGACTCCCGCGCCGAGCACCAACATCTCCAAGTGCTTGCCGACACCAATGCGCGAGCCATAGAGCGGAAAGACCGGAAGCTCGAAGAACTCAAGGCCACACTCGACGCCGAAATACAAAGAAGGAAGTCCGCCGAACAGCGAGCCGAAGAAGCGCTGCGGATGCTGGGCGACACACGATCCGAGACGCAGCGACAGCTTTCGCAAGCATACGAGATGAGGGGCATGGCAGACACGAACCTCGAAACCGCACGAGACGGCTTCAAGCGCATCACCGACGGCTACGAGAAGAAGGTCCGCCAGATCAACGACGAGCTCAACGAGCTACGGAGAAAGCGCCTCGAAGACGCCGATAAGATCAAGCGACAAGCCATCATCAGCGACCAGCTACAACACGAATCTTCGCGATCCACACGGGCCGAGGCCAAGCTGGTCAATCTGATGGAGGTATACAAGAAAGAGCACCGGAAAGAGATGGATGGTCTCATACAGGAAGCAGAGAGGCTGCGACGCGCACTGCCAGAGAAGGAGCGCGAGGCACAGAAACTTGTCGATTCGTTGGAGCAAACCCGCGATAAGATGCGATGGGTCATGACTCAACATGAACGGCAAACTGGGGGGAAATGAACGCCTCATCGCGTACTCCACACGTCACCCAACGACCCGGTAAAGGGGGCATCGAGCGAGACGCGATATAGGACCGAGCCAGCATGCGCACCAAGCACGATTCGGCATCTGCGGTCCCACACAATACGACTATAATGACCAAGCTTTGTTTCCTGGGCTGAATGGCAATCTGTAATATATTTGGATATGGCGTTGAGGTTTGGCATACATCACCACATATGCTGGGATGAATAGGCGTTTATTGGAGATCGTAGTCAGGCTTGACATTCTGACATTGCACGCGCCGGACACTGTTCGGCTGTTTTCCGATCCAGCTATCTCACTTAATTCATCCGTGTATTTGCATGTCCCACAGTGCTAATCAGTCATACTTCCATCTCTATTGCTAACACCAAATCGTGAACGGGTCACTTCAACAGGCTGCGATTGATTTTACCGTCGCCCGCCGTTGCGTCACCCGCTGCCCACTCTTGCGCGCTCTTTCCTGGACCCTGACTCGCCAAGCAAAGCTCTATCGGCCCCTTCCACGCTCAGTTCTGTTTACATCAAATTCGAAAACGTCGTCACAGCGCGAGATGGCGCCATCACGTCAATCCCACAGGAACTCAGAGTATCGTGGGTGCGCTTCAATATTTACGGACTCTCACAATCGTCGGCGACCTGCACTTCACGAATCGCTCTTTCACTCTACAGTGTTCACTGAGGGCATGACGGTAAGAGTAGCCACATCCAGAATAGGCACTCACTGATCACCAAGTTGACACACGTAGATTGAGCTCGAGTCTACCGCTCACAACAACACTAAGCCACATGGAACCGTCTGAGTTGATTACAGATCCACCAATCCAAGTACAAGTACAACGTTACTGGACAACAATTGAAAATGCAGACAAACAACCCCCAAACGCAAGATGCGGAAGTCACTCTACGCGCGCTATGACGACCGCCGGAAAGTACGCGAAGGCTCAAGTTCGGAAGTTACGTTCGTCCTGCACAGCTATCAGTCAGTGCCACAGCGTCACCTCAGTGTATACTCACTGTGATGTAGCGTCCGTCTAGTTCACGGGAGTACCGCACTGAATGCAGCATTTTCCGGGAATAACCCAGACCGTGTCTCCACGCTCGAGACAGGCAGGGCAGCGACGACCAGGTACCTATTACGATCAGTGGACGCCCAGGACGATGATGCTTTGTTACTCACCGGCATAGTGACGATGCCTTCAGCGTCATTCATACAAGGAATGGCTACTCTGTCGATGGGCGTGTTCATCCACATGACGCTTCTGGGTAGGTGTCGGTGTTGGAGTTGCATCTTGGAAGACATGGCTGAAGCGAATGACAGTGATGATCTAGAAGAGACAGGCGAGCAAAATACGACTTGAGGTTTGAAGGAATGTGGAGCGACGTTAAAGAATCAAGGTGAACAGATCGAGTACCTCTCGTCTAGGCCAGAGACGCGTCTTTATACATTCTCAACTTCCCGAACGGCTTCGGTGCACCAGGATTCTCTATCGCTAGCGTAACCCTTGTGCTTCGCAGTGCGCTTGTAGCGCCATCGGTCTGCAGTTTTCCGAATTCAAGGAGACGACTCTCTCCTGTGCCTCTGACCTGCACGATGTGCAGGGTGCGTTGTACACTTTCAACGAGAGCAGATCAGAAAATGCCTGCGCCATGTCTATCCACCTGCCTGGGAGCATATGGACAGGTACATGTCAACCAGTATCCCGGGGACGCTAAACTTCCAGATCGTCTACCTAACCGCAAGTCGCTCTAGACGCTGTCAACGGCTGTATACACTGGTGCCACAAAGATTTGGACTGCGGAACCAATACCAGTACGCAAGGAGCTCAGCTGCATATCGTAATGGATCAATTTGACGCTGACGACGAAAAGATACGTTCCGAATGAGGTGTCCTTCACCAATATGCGATGAAACAGCACTGTCTCCATCACACCAAGTCGGAATCGCCAAGCTGTTTTGAGATCATTCGATCAGAACTCAATGGCACCACTATGGTTTGCTACCCTATCTTTGCTAGATAGTATATGTGCGTGTCACAGCACCGTCAGTTTCGCTGAGCCTCGTCGCTTTTTCATTTTGTCAAGTTCGGCGCTAACGAAGCCACGATTATTTACAAGCCCTGTAACATGCAGCCGCAAGCAAACTTACGCCCTATTCCCGCCTTTCTGCACAGTCTAGGCTCGCGATGCTTTTGCAGCCTTGCATGAGCCAAACCGTTTGGCGATACATCCCGCGACCCGCCGCCCGTTTGGACTGCGATCGCCGTTTCGCTTCTTAGCTCATACCGATAGCCGTCCTTCCGTGGTATGACCATCTACAACCGTCGTACGTTCACAGCGGATTTCAATTCGAGCTGTCCAATCTCAAGCATCTGAAAGATGCAGCCAAGCTACGAGATCGCGATCTGAGATAACGGCTTGTCGTTTGTACTATACAAGCCTTCGAACCCCGGTCCCTATCTTCCTCAGATTGAGGATGCGTTCCAAGCTCTTGTGTGCGGTGCAATATAGTCACGAGTCAAACTTTCGATCGACCAATCATGACAACCCTGCTGACATCGCTAAGCTTCCTCTACTTGTGGATCATCACTTGGTCTTTTGTCGATGGGACTAACACGTCTGACTCAAGCACTACTACACCTGAGGTATACTTCTCGATGAAGCACCGGTGTTATAACCAGCGAAACGCAGCAGTTTCCTTCGCCTCTTACCCAGGCTTTTCTCATGCCAATCCTCCGGATATTGGAAGGGTGTCGGCAACAGTGCCTTTGCTAAGCTCTTTGTCCTCGCGCCCACGTTTCCGACTCAGACCCTGATGAACTGCTTTGAAAGCCGTGGCACAGCGCTCAGTCCGATCTCGGCTGCATGCTTTGCGCCGCAGCTGAAACGGAGTAGGCATTCTCTGTCTCGTTTCATCGTGCACGACCCGTGGCTAAACGTTCTCTCCCGACAGCGACTCTTTACTCCCGAACACTACACCGCTCCTTCACGTACCGATGCTTGGCATCGCTGGTCAAACCCTTTCGGCAACAGGTAGACAGTACGAATTCGAAACCCAGTTGCTTCAACCAACGGTACAAATTACGGGCGTTGGAAATGCTACGTCATTATTGTCGACCCGACAACTCACACGAAGATGCGAGGGTATTATCCACCATTAGTCTGGCGCTAATCTGTGTACTGCATCCCCCAGACTAAGGGGCCGTTCCGTCCGCTTACCGTGTCGAATAAACCCGCGTGGTAACAATGGCACTGTCATGCTTCTTTCAGCAAGTGAGCTATCGGGCAAAATTACTCATTCATGGTCATGCGATAGCTGTATTCATCAAAGCTACCACGAATTCGGATTAACCAGGGTACACCATTGTGAAGACTTGCCCGGATCCAGACATACTGTTACCTCCGGGAAAATGAACCATATGGTGCTAAGTACCCACTAAGACTGTCGAAGCACGTTCGATAGTCCCCAGCGATTTTCCTCTCTAGTCGTACACCGGGCTCGAGAGACCGCCTTAGCAGAATTAGTCTTTGGTCAAACGCTGAGAGTAAGAGTATCTCGCAGCATGCCGGGTCTGATCCGTGAGGCCCACCCGTCACTCTCATCACCGAGCGATAGCTGTCAGTCGCTTCACTTCGCGAGCTAGCTACTCACATCATACTTCGCCGCTCGGTGCTCACTTTTGATCTGGTGCACGCGCTACACCGATGAATTCAGAAAAGTTCCCAACCTAACTAAGGCTCTTGTAGCATCCGCTCGGCACGGCTTGCTCGTATCCAGCTCATCACCACAGGTTGAATCACGTCTGAACTGGGCATTCCATACAACACCGATGAGCAGCCGACGATGGCTACAAATGGAGCCATCTGCAAAGCCCATGACCTCCGTTCCCGTCGATCGGCAACATTGAATATGTTCCAGCACCAGTAACCACGACTGGCCAAATGCATCCGCGTCCCGCTCAAACAACCAACAAGGTACTTTTTGCATGATGCAAGACACCCAAGAGGTACAGCCTCAACGCCACGCGGAGTGAGTTTCAACATCTTCGTCACACAGCATCGGCCGAGGTACGTACCGCCAGCAAATTCTGATTACCTCCCTCATTTCTTACCACCAGCCATCCGATTACACCCGCGCAACAGGTCTGCGGCACTTGATTCGGACCTATTCGCATCGTGGGACAACGTTTCTCTGTAACCATCGTGAGAAATGACATCGCACCAATATCACAGTATCTTCGTCAAAGACTCGACTCAACCACGCCAGGCTCGACGCCAATCTGCATGGGGAAATCCGTAGTGCAGCGACACACCGAGCTGGTGGGTGTAGCGGCACACCCGGGAGATGGTCCCCAGCCAGACAATATGCACGGTAACGCCACAGAGCCGCATAAGGTCGGAAAGGTGGCCGTTGGTGATCATCAGCCTTGCCCTCCGAGTTCAGTCACACTGCAGGCGTCGCTTTTGTCTGCCTCGAGGAAACGTGTCCAGGCAACTGCCGTGTCAACAGTCGCAGTGTCGTACAAACCGCGGCTGTCGCTCGGGTGATGCTGCCGCGTGGGACGAGGTGATGTCAACACTTTCAGCTAGGTCTTTGTGCTTGCTGGTGCGAATTGATCCTGTGTTCCTCGAGCCGGTAGCCCTTCCTGACCCATTCCGCGAAGCCGATAGGCGTTGATTTCTGCGCGCATTTGCTGACACTTGGGCGAACACTATACCCCGAAACTGCCGACATCAACTCATCAAAGGCTGGATACAACGAGACTGAATCTTGTTACACACCATGCGGACGTTTTCGTAAGAGATTCAGGATACATGTTCTTCTTATGATGTATAACTGCATAGCAAATTGAGTGGGTACCGCGCAGTGTATCACCCACACACACACACCCGAGATAACATACAATGTACTCCAAGACGGAGCATCGGTCACCGTCATAACGACGCAAGCCTTCTCCTGAGCCCACCACCCCGCTTATGCTTCTCACCCCACAACTTATGAACGAAATGCTGAGGCCGCGACAAACTCTCATGATCAAACTGGTTCCCACGCTGCACCCGCGCGCCTCTCGGCAACAACTAAAGCACAGCATTAGCCACAACAGCGCACCTAGTAAAGTGTGCACCAGCTCCAAGGAAACAAGAAGACAAGTCGGTAAGTAGTAGCGGTCAGGAATAACAGATATAGTTGATTCAAGCCGTACTGACCGTCTTCGTGATGCGGACTAATAGCACACCCTTGGTGATGACACCGTTTGAGTCGTAGAGATGCAGCATGCGGAGGCCGGTCTGCAGGCGGTCGAGGCGGAAGCATGCCCAGCCGGCTAGGTCATCCTTGCCGAAGCGCTCTTTGTCGATGACTTTGAATCTGAGATGAAGATGTTAGCATGAATATGGTCAGTCAACGAATGGAATTCCGAGCAATGTCATGACGAGAGGAAACATCGCGCCCACGGCGAATTGCGTATAGCAAAGCTATGCTCGCTGCGAATTGACGCGGTTACGAGACGGCCGATGGACGGAAGCCGCAGCAGTATACCGTCTTGGTACTGCAGCTGCCCCATAGCTCGACGTCGAAACCCGATTCTTTGGATCAGACCCAGAGTCATGCGGTGTCATGCGGTGTCATCGAAGAAACGACGAGGCGCTGGCGCTACAATGGCGTAAACGGGAATAACGGCGATCTGCAGGCGCAGTGATCCCGACCCTCATTCAACAGCCGTGCCACGACTGCTCATTCGGAACTTCTGTTTCAATGTTCCTCGCGCGTATGTAGCGATATGATGCAGGGTTACCTCGTCGGACCTCATGACGACCTGCATGTGCCTGACACGTAGCGAAAGAAAAGAAATGAGACTCACCTGACAAATGTCAATTCATCCGTAACACCAGGAACATTGACAAACTTGACCATTTCACCACCAAAATCGGGGTTCGTGGTCCTTGCCTTCTCGGTCTCCTTCTTCAAGTCGGGGTCGATGGTCTTCGTGCCTTTTCCATCACCGGGCACATGTTCGGAGTTGCGCTCTTCGTGCGACTCAACATGTAGCTCGACCTTGACATAGGGCTTTAGATCCTTTGGATCGTCTTCGTCGGGCGGCAGAGGAATGTCTTGTCCTCCGAAGAACTCAATGCTTAGGTTGAGGTCGTGATGAGTTATCGCGGTCTTCTGTGTCGCTGCTTGGCTCGTGCTGCGGTAGCCTTCTGGTTTGAGAACCCATCCGGCGGTGCCTGCGAACATGGCTTCGTTTTGCATCATACCGCCGTCCCAGCGTTGCCAGTTCAGCGCTACTATCTGCACACCCGCACGCCAGAAGACGGAAGGGTTCAAGTTTGTTGATGTCAACCGCGTGCCTTTGGGGTATGCGCGCATGAAGAAATGTTTGTTGTGTTCGAAGAGTCGGACGGGGTCGTTCTCGTGAACTTCCATCAGTGTACCTTCTGACAAAGAGAACACGTGGGTAGGAACCTTCGCTTCTGGAGCATCGAGAGTTTTGTATGAGTATCCTCCTAAGTAAACACCCAATCGTGATAGCGCTTCAATAACCTTGGGTTTCGGCGCTGGAGGGTTGTTCTCGCCATCTGGTCCGGCTTCTTTGGAATCGTCCGAAGCCGCAGACTCGGTGCTCATGGTATGTTGTAGCTGGGGCGCTCCAGCTGGCGCGGCAAGCGTTGTTGGTTGTGGTTCAGCCGCGGCTGGCTTCAGATGTCCACGCTTGACTTTCACTAAGATCTTGTTGTGCAGGTCCTTCAGTGTGGGAAGTTCAGCTTCGAGCAGACCCTGGGCTGGATCGAGAGGTAACTCAAGTAGCATGCCTTTCCAATACTCGTTCATGATCTCGACCATGATCTCCTGTTGCTCTGGACTAGCGTGTACTTCGAGACTGACGATCAAGGGCAGGTTCGACACAGCAAATGCGTAGTCCCTGATGATTACACACACCGCGCGAAACGTCATGTCTTTGGTCAAAGTGTAACCGTGTGTTACCTTAGGCTCGGCTCTCGATGTATAGGAAGCGGAATGCCAGGGCTGAACCTTGTTGGCGTCCTCGCGAGGAGGCTCTGATGCCTCATGTTCTTCCTCCTCGGATTTTTCCTTGCTGCCAAACTTCTGGGCTAGCCTTTGACGAATGGTGTTCCTAGGCTGTTTCCTG
>JGI20283J13201_100211_pt1 | contig 36193 bp, 35 predicted proteins | sample Plalitdecfosmids_FD_13201 | JGI IMG/M metagenome (IMG submission 13201)
GTACAACGACACCTAGACCACTTCCAGCTGCGGATTGGTCTTGCGGGCATAACCGTTCAACGAAAAATTCACCGCGCGCGCGGTCTCGCCGGTAACGAGGATCGTCACCACGGGCTTCGCCGATGCTGCGATGACAGGTCCCCGCATTGCGTCCGTGCCAAGCGGTGCCGCCACCAGCGTGGAGGTGGTGAGCTGGGTGCTGACATAGTTATAGGCACCGGCCAGAGGCGCGACCGGGTTCAGGGTCTGCATCAGCCGGTGGTCGCTGCGAATGGTGACGATGAAGGTGCCGATATTCGTATAGACCATGATGCCCGTCAGCACGAGCAAGGGCACCAGCAGGCGCAGGTTGCGCTTCAGCTTTACGGCCATCGGCTCGTGCAGGATCTTCACCCACAGAAGCAGCGCTACGGGCAAGAATCCGTAAAAGGCGAAATGGGTGATGAACCGGAGGCTGACGAGAGCGCCGGCCTCGCGAGCGTTGGTGGTCATGGCGCTGTCGATCATCTGTTCATTGACGATCGTTCCGAAGGTATCCGTGAAATAGGACGCGGCGGCGGCCGTCAGGATGAACAGCGCAGACACGGCCTTGAACAGATAAGGCACCGAAAGCGTGATCAGCAGGCTGAGGATCAGGAAGGAGATCGACAGGGCGAAGCTGATGAACGCCACGTTCCAGCCGCCGAAGTCTTCAAGCGCCTGCGGCCAGAAGGTGAAGTTGCAGGTGGCTAGCAGCCAGATCCACACGAGAATGCTGGCAGGTCTGCTGCCGATTTGCGGTCGCCACTGGCGTTTCATGCCACCCCCGGTTCCGGGCCTCTGTTCAACCACAACGCCGTCCTTCTAAAGTCCGCGCGGTCCCGGCCCGGCAGCTTCCTAGCAAGAGCTTTGCGGCCTATCTATGACAGCCCGCTGCGTTTGGCAGGCGGGCCGCGGCCGGGCTCATTCCTTGTTCGAGATCCCGGCGCTGGCAAACGTCGCCATGCCGGAGTGGCAGGCGGCGGCCGACTTCACGATGCTGGCGGCCAGGGCTGCACCCGTGCCTTCGCCGAGCCGCATGCCCAGCGCCAGGAGAGGCGTCTTCCCCAGCTTTTCGATGGCCTTCAGATGTCCGGGCTCTCCCGATACATGGGCGATCAGGCAGTGGTCGAGCGCAGACGGGTTCGCCGCCTTCAGGATGGAGGCCGCAGCCGTCGCCACGTAGCCATCGATCAGCACCGGGATCTTCTCGATGCGCGCGGCCAAGATCGCGCCCGCCATGGCAGCAATTTCGCGCCCGCCGACTCGGCGCATCACTTCAAGCGGGTCCGAAAGATGATCCTTGTGGAACTCCACGGCCGTCTTCACCGCATGGATCTTCCGCTCCATGAATTCGCCCTGCGAACCCGTACCCGGCCCAACCCATTCTTCCGCCGTTCCACCGTAGAGCGCGAGGTTTATGGCAGCCGCGATGGTGGTGTTGCCGATGCCCATCTCACCGATGCAGAGCAGGTCCGTGCCGCCGGCAATCGCTTCCATGCCGAAGGCCATGGTGGCGGCGCAATCCCGTTCCGACAGGGCGGCCCCGCAGGTGATGTCACCCGTGGGGATATCGAGGGCGAGATCGAAGACCTTCAGGCCGAGATCGTTCGTCACGCAGATCTGGTTGATCGCAGCCCCGCCTGACGAAAAATTCGCAACCATCTGCTTGGTCACATCGGATGGATAAGGCGTGACACCCTGGCGCACCACGCCATGGTTGCCCGCGAAAATCGCCACCAGCGGACGCGTGACAGCGGGCGCCCGCCCGGTCCAGGCGGCGAGCCAGAAAGCGATCTCCTCGAGCCGGCCAAGCGCACCCGGCGGCTTGGTAAGCTGGCTGTCGCGGTCCCTCGCCGCCGCCAGCGCAACCGGATTGGGTCCCGGCAGATCGGCCAGCAGGGTGCGGAAATCATCAAACGGCAGACCGGTCAGGCTCATCCAGGCGCTTCCTTGTATTTTGCTCGCGAATAAGGTTTGTCTTGGCTTCGTCTCATAAAGATCCTGACGGCGGCGGACAACCGCAAAAGCGGCTTTCGCTGTCGCAAGGCAAGGGGCCTTACCCGTCCACCGTCCGAACCCAAGACCAACAGGAACCACCCACGCATGACCCCGCTGGACTTTGCGACCGATATCGCCCGCTCGCTTGGCTTTCTCAGCCGCATCCCTGTTCCCGACAGCTTTTTCAAGGGCGACACCGGTCGGATGGAGCGCACCAGCGGCGGGTTTGCCGTTGCCGGACTCGTCATCGCTGCCCTTCCGGCGCTGCTGCTCTATGCCGCCGGCCACAGCAACGCTCCTCTTCTGGCGGCCGCCCTCGCCACGGGGCTGATGGTGCTCCTGACCGGCGGGTTGCACGAAGACGGGCTGGGCGACACGGCGGATGGCCTGGGTGCGGGCCGCAACCGGGAACGCGCGCTCGACATCATGAAAGACAGCCGTATCGGATCCTATGGCGCGCTGGCACTCGTCCTGTCGCTGCTGGTGCGTGTGGCGGCTCTCTCGGCGCTGGTGACCGCAGGCTCGCCCGCCATTGCCGCGCTGGCGCTACTGGCTTCGGCTGCGGCCAGCCGGTCGGCCATGGTCTGGCACTGGCATAGCCTGCCCCCAGCCCGGCCAAATGGCGTTGCATCCGGCGTCGGCCAGCCCAGCCTCGGGTCCCGAAACCGTGCGCTGCTGAGTGGAGTTGTCGTCTTCCTGGTCCTGCTGCTCCCCGTGCTGTCGCTGCCGGCTGTCGCCGCGGCGCTAATGGCCGGGCTGGCATCCGTTTATGCGTTTACGATGCATGTTGAAAAACGGCTCGGCGGGCATACCGGTGACACGATCGGTGCAATGCAGCAAATTTCTGATATGGTTGTGCTGGCCGCTCTTGCACTTCTCGTCTGAACCATGCATCCCGGCCTGGGCTCACGGAAACCGCCACGCACAGGTCTGCACCCATGGAATCGCCTTGCATCCTCATCTGCTCCATAGACATGAAGACCGGCTACTGCTTCGGCTGCGGCCGCACGCGTGACGAAATCGGCGGCTGGACCACCTATACCTCCGACGAGCGCCGCTCCATCATGGCTGAACTGCCTGCCCGGCTCGAAACCGTCGAGCGCAAGCCGCGCCGGGAAACGCGGCGCCAGCGCCTTTCCCGCGAAAACGGAACGGCATGAAGCGCGCCTGGATCCTCTTCGCCATCCTCGGCCTTGGTCTTGCCGTGCTGCTGCTGAAGCCGGAGGAAAGCCGCATAGCCGGCCTCTCCGGAGACCAGCTGGCGCGCCTGGTCTTCTACCTTCCCATCGCCGCGATGCTGGCCGCCGGGGTGCTGGCGAGCCGGAGAAACTGGAGCCAGTCAGCCCGGCACCTGCTGATATGGATTGCGATCATCCTGGTCCTGGCAACCCTGTCGCTGTTTCGAGAAGACGCCAAGCGCATGGGCGCGCGGCTTCTGGCAGGGCTGCTGCCGGGCCACGCCATTTCCATCAGCAACAGCCAGGGCGAGAATGAAGTCCTGCTCTCGCGCGACCTTTCCGGCCACTTCACGGCAAACGTGACGGTCAATGCGCAGGAAATCCCGATGCTCGTCGACACCGGCGCGAGCACCGTTACCCTCACTTACGAAGACGCCGTGCTGGTGGGCATCATTCCGGAAAACCTGACCTATTCCGCCCGTGTGCTTACCGCCAATGGCGAAGCAACGGCAGCGCCGATCGCACTGACGATGGTTGAGCTGGGGCCGATCAGGCGGGAAAACGTGCAAGCGCTCGTGACCCGGCGCGGCGCCATGGACCAGAGCCTGCTCGGCATGAGTTTCCTCTCCACCCTCTCCTCCTTCCACATGCAGACCGACGAGCTGCGGTTGAAGGATTAGCGCGGCGGGACGACGCTGTTGTTCGCGTAGCGGCTCAGCTTTTCAGCCTGTAGCCCGTCTTGAACATCCAGTTTACCAGCAGCAGGCAGGCGGCGAGGAAAGCCGTGATCGTGCCGAGGCTGATCCACGGGTTGACGTCTGCTATGCCGTAGAAGCTCCAGCGAAAGCCGCTGACCAGGTAGAGCACGGGGTTGAAGTGGCTGACGGCGCGCCAGAAGGGCGTGAGCATGTTGACGGAGTAGAAGCAGCCCCCCAGGAACGTCAGCGGCGGCACGATGAGCATGGGGATGAGGTTGAGCTGTTCGAAATCCTTCGCCCAGATGCCGATGATGAAGCCGAACAGGCTGAAGGTCACCGCCGTCAGCAGGAAAAACAGGATCATCACGAACGGGTGGGCGATCGAGATGTCGACGAAGAAGGCGGCCGTGATCAGGATGATGGTCCCGACGATCAGCCCCTTCGTGGCCGCCGCCCCCACGTAGCCCACGAGGATTTCCGGCATGGAGACGGGTGACGACAGCAGCTCGTAGATCGTGCCGGTGAATTTCGGGAAGTAGATGCCGAAGGACCCGTTCGCGATGCACTGGGTGAGCAGCGACAGCATGATCAGGCCGGGCGTGATGAAGGACCCGTAGGAGACACCCTCGATGCTCTGGATGCGGGAGCCGATGGCCGTTCCGAAGACGATGAAATAGAGCGAGGTAGACAGGACCGGGGATACGACGCTCTGCAGGAGGGTGCGCCGGGTGCGAGCCATCTCGAAGGCATAGATGGATTTCATGGCCTGCAGGTTCATGCCCGTTCTCCGATCAGCGAAACAAAGATGTCCTCCAGCGAGTTCTGCCGGGTCGAGATGTCGCGGAAAGCAACGCCGGCACCGGAAAGCGCCTGCAGCAGCGGCGCGATGCGGTCGCTCTGGTCATGGCCGTCGTAGTCATAGACCAGCGACGCGCCGCTGTTTTCGAGACGAAGCGCGAAAGGCTCCAGCGATGGCGGCAGGTCCTGAAGCGGCACCGCAAGATCAAGGATCAGCTGCTTCTGGCCCAGCTTCTTCATCAGGGCGGTCTTCTCTTCCACCAGCAGCAGCTTGCCGCCGTCGATCACGCCCACCCGATCCGCGATCTCCTCGGCCTCTTCGATATAATGCGTCGTGAGGATGATCGTCACGCCATCCTCGCGCAGACGGCTGACTACCTGCCACATGTCCTTGCGCAGGTTCACGTCCACGCCCGCGGTCGGTTCATCGAGGAACAGCACGCGCGGCTCGTGAGAGAGTGCCTTGGCAATCAGCACCCGGCGCTTCATGCCGCCCGAGAGCTGGCGAAGCATGAAATCCTTCTTGTCCCACAGGGACAGATCGCGCAGCACCTTTTCGATATGGCCGGGATTGGGTGCCTTGCCGTGCAGGCCGCGCGAAAAGCTGACGGTGTTGAACACGGTCTCGAACTGGTCCGTCGTCAGCTCCTGCGGCACAAGCCCGATGAGGGAGCGCGTCTCGCGGAAATCCTTCACGACATCGAAGCCCCCCGCCAGCACCTGCCCGCCGGACGGCACGACGATGCCGCAGATGATCGAGATGAGCGTGGTCTTGCCGGCGCCGTTCGGCCCCAGCAGCGCCAGAATTTCCCCTTCCTCGATCTCGAGGCTGACACCCTTCAGGGCGTTGAAGCCGTTTCCATAGGTCTTGGTGAGATCTTTGACTGATATGATCGATCTGGGCATGGCCAATCCGGTGATGGTGCGAGGACAGAAGCCGACTCTTGGCTGACGCCAATATAGCGGCCCTTCTCGCAAAGGCGATGCACGCGGGAAAATTAACGGCGCGTTGCGTTGTCGGCCACCATCACTCTATCAATCACAGTGCCGATAGCCGGATTTGCGGTGACGCAGGTCGAAATGGAAGTGATCCTTGTGATGCGGATCGCTGCCGGGCCCGAGGACCGTATCGAAATACTTGCAGCTCTCCGACCGCACCGCCTTCAGGAGGCCCTTTTCGCGGAAGGAGAAGAAGCCGGGCTTGCGCACGTCGATCGTCTTGCCGCTGTTCAGCACGAACTTGCCCACGTCGATCGCATTGCCGCGTGCATGTTCGGACCAGGGGTTCCGCGCGCTGGAGTTCATGCGGCGGCAGGAATAACCGCCTAGCGGGACGATGGCCTTGATACCGGACCAATAGCGGTAGCGGGCAGACGGGTTGAGCTCGTTCTTCACCCACTCCGCAAACGCCAGCGTCACCTGGCAGTTCAGGGTGACCGAAGGCTTCATCGCGATGTTGCTCGCAAAGCCGTAGACCTTGATCGGATAGGGAATGCCACAGGTCGGGCCGTTTGAGATGGGCGCAACATCCTGGAACTTCACACCCATCTTCCGAAGCGCCATCCGGCAGGATGCCTCAGAGGCCGGCATCACGTTGCCGCGCGGCGGAGCAGCCGGTCCGGCCAGCGGATCGATGGGCCGTGGCAGCATCGCCACCTGTTGCCCGGCCGGATAGGACTGGCGGCGCGCACGCGGCGCAGCCTGCGGATAATTGTCGAGCTCGGACTGCAGCGGATCTTCGACCTGCTGCACGCGCGGCTGGTCCTGCTGCACGCGCGGCTGCGAAAAGGACACGGGGTTGTCGGTGCCGATCCCGCCCACCACAGGTTCCTGGGTATTCGTCTCGGCGATGCTGTTGGCTTCTTCCTGGGCAAGGCTGGTGCCGGAACCGGACACGCCGAGACCATCGTCCATGCTCACGCCCTGGTTGCTCGGATCACCCATGCCCGTGGAAGCCACCTCAACGGGAGACGGGTCCAGTTGCGGAACGCTGTGCAACTGGCCCAGCACGCGCGGCGGGGCGCCAAGCTCCCGCGGCTGACCTGATGACGCATAGCTTCCGTCGGGCGTGGAACCCTGGAGCGACATGGCCTCGTCGCTGTCGATCATCGGCAAGCGCTGCGCCTGCTGCTGAACCACGGGCTGCATGTCACTGGGTGGGGATGCCGCTTCCATGGAGGAATCAACAGGATAGGCCGGCTGGCTGTTCGCTATCGGAAGGTTGCGAACCTGGCGCTGCGGCCGGATCGCGGAGACGCGCGCGCCATCGTCCACATCGAAGGCGTCGGTGGAGCAGGAGCCGAGGGATACAATCAGGAGAAGCGGCAGCAGGGATTGCCGCAGAGGGGCCAGATACGCCATACAATCGCCACTTCATCCGCCGCTGAAACAACAGTTATCAGCCGCTTACTGTAGCCCCAGATGGTTAAGGGACTCTTTCAGCATGGAGGCATCTTGTGCCACGCCGGACCGAAAGCGGTATATGCTTCGAACAGATTCGGACAGACGCAGCCGACAGGAGGAAGCCATGGATGATAACGGGATCCCGCAGGGCGAACTGACTTTGCGGACGCTGGCCATGCCCGGCGACGCCAATGCGGCCGGAGACATTTTCGGCGGCTGGGTCATGTCACAGATGGACCTTGCCTGCGGCATCCGCGCCGCAGAGCGCGCCCATGGCCGCGTGGTAACCGCCGCAGTCAAGGAGATGGCCTTCGCGATGCCCGTAAAGATCGGCGATACGCTGTGCGTCTATACCCATATCGAACGGGTAGGCCGCACCTCCATCACCCTCATCGTGGAAGCCTGGGCCCAACGCTATCTCACGCCCGTCATGGAAAAGGTGACCCACGCGACCTTCGTGATGGTGGCCCTGGACAAGGATGGGAGCCCCACCCCGGTTCCCGCTGAGTAACGAAAAGCGGCAATCGTTCAATATCGATATATCGGCTAAACCGAATATTATGAGCTTCTAACTCTATAGTGCAGCGCCCCGAGAAGAGGGCGAAGCGCAAAGAGCGGGAAATCATGATGGATACCAACGCCGAGCAAAATGATCCGGGATCTGAATGCGAAACGATGACGCAGGTCGTCAGGGCAGCACAGTGCCGCTCCCTGTTGAATGGCGGCGGCATATCGCTGCTCGCCAATGCGCTGGCCTCGCTCTCGGTCGTCATTCTCCAGGCCGTCATCGCCGGCGCCAGCGGCGCGCTCGCCGCCTGGTGGATGGCCAACATGATTGCCGTTGCGCTGAGATACTCCCTGCTCTGCTACCTCAGGCGCCAGCCTGATACGCCCGCTCAAACCGTCCAGTCACTCCGGATGATGACCGCGGGGGCTTTCGCGGGCGGCATATTCTGGGGGGCCCTGCCCCTGTTCGGCAGCGGGCTGGATGCCTTTGGCGCACAATCCTTCCTTTACGTGATCGTGGCAGGTGCGGCCACTGGCGCCATGGCGCGCGGCACGCCATACCTGCCCATAGCCGTTGCCTTTCCGGGGCCACCGCTGATCTCGATCACCCTGCTGCTGCTGCTCCACGGCGGCCTCGCCGCAAACCTCCTCGGCGCCAACATGCTCCTGCTGGGCCTGCTGCTCGTGCGCTCCTGCCGGACCGGCGCGAAAAGCTTTGCCGACGACGTCATTTCCAAGGCACAGGCCACCAGCCTCGCCCTCTCGCTCAGCAAGGCCAACGACGACATCAGCGCCAGCAACCAGCAGCTGGAGCTCCTGGCGAACCGCGATCCGCTGACGGAACTGGCAAACCGGGGCAAGTTCAACATCTGGCTGAACGACGCGCTCGATGCCGCCGCCTCGACGGGCTCGGTGGCCCTGCTCCTGCTGAACATAGACCGCTTCCGCGCCGTCAACGACCGCATGGGCCATGATGACGGAGACCGGGCGCTGGTCGAACTTGCAATCCGCCTGACCCGTTGCGCCGGCCCGCATGCACTCGTGGCGCGTCTCGATGGCGACGAATTCGCGATCCTGATCTCAGAGGTGAACGGCGTGGCCGCCACGGATGCGCTGGCCCAGCGTTGCCTGGAAGAGATCAACGTGCCGATGATGCTGGCCGGCCGCGACATCAGCGTGACCGCGAGCATCGGGCTCGCCCGTTTCCCATCCTATGCCAGCACCGCGAACGACCTTCTCGCCTGCGCCGAAACGGCGCTGGCCCAGGCGCGCGAGCAAGGCGGAAACCAGGTGAAGGTATTCGACAGCGTCATGCAGGGCCACGTGGATCGTCGCCGGCGCCTGGAGCGGGATATTGCCGGCGCGTTGGCCGATGGCACCGTCAAGGCGTGGTTCCAGCCGCAGTTCCGCATTTCCGATTCCCACATCATCGGGTTCGAAGCACTGGTGCGCTGGCATCACCATGATCTCGGCCATATCAGCGCGCCGGAAGTGGTTGCAGCGGCGCAGGCCATGCGCCAGCGCGAGCAGCTGGCACGCACGATGGCGGAGCAGGCCTGCATCCTCGTGAACTGGCTCGCGGTGAATGGCCTGGGCAGCTACACTGTCGCGATCAACATATCGCCCCAGGACTTCGCGCATTTCAGCATTTCCCGCATGCTGCGCGAGGTGCTAGACCGCCACGCCGTAGACCCCGGTTGCCTTGAGGTCGAGATCACCGAGGACACGCTGATCGACCCGGACCTGGTGGCTAGCGACCTGCTGGAAATCGCGGCCATGGGCATCAAGCTGGCGATCGACGATTTCGGGATGGGCCATACCTCGCTCAGCTACCTGACATCCATGCAGCTGGACCGGGTGAAGATCGACCGCATGTTCGTGAACAACATCAGCGACAGCGTCGGCAACCAGGCTCTCGTGACGGCCATGGTGGCGATGGGGCGCATGCTGGGCGTGAACGTGCTGGTGGAGGGTGTCGAGACCACCGCGGACCTTGACATGCTGCGGCTTCTCGGTTGCCAGTCGGCACAGGGCTATCTCTTCGGCCGCCCCATGCCGCCGGAAGACATCATGAGCTGGTTTGAAAGCAACCAGGCCACGACCCTGCTCCAGGCAAACAGCCGCATCGCTGCCCGCTATTGATCAGCCCTTGAACACGAAGGCCGCGCCGCAGGCGATAAGTGCGAAGCCCACCGCATGGTTGAAGGTCAGGCTTTCCTTCAGCCAGAACACCGAGAAGCCGGAGAAGACGACGAGCGTGATGACCTCCTGCATGGTTTTCAGCTGCGCCGTCGAATAGACCGAGGAGCCGAGCCGGTTGGCCGGCACCGCCAGGCAGTATTCGAAGAAGGCGATGCCCCAGCTGGCCAGCACGGCGAGCCAGAGCACCGAGCCCTTGTGCTTCAGATGGCCATACCAGGCGAAGGTCATGAAGACGTTTGAAGCGAACAGCATGACAATGGGCCAGATGGCGGCCGGGGTCAGGGCAAAGGGCATCAGCAGGATCCTTCTGGAATCGGACGGTGGGTGAAGGGCTAGACATAACGCCACCGCGGCAGATGGAAAGACGTGCTGCGAAAGCAGTGTCGATTCAGGCGATCCGTTTCCCTTTTGTACGCCTTGGGCCTTTTCTTTCGGCGGGACTTTCTCCATATTCCGGCCATGGCAAAATCACCGAAATCCACCTCCCGTTCCTCCGGCTTCGAAGAAGCACCGCAGGCCGCCTTCGAGGGCGCGCCCTTGTCCGGATCCGTATCCGACTGGGTTCGCCAGATGGAGGCGGAAGCGGAAGCGGGCACGGTGGAAACCCAGCGCGAGATCGCTTCCAAGGCCGGCAAGCACCGCAAGAAGGTGGAGATCGCCGCACGCATGAAGACCGGCCAGGGCGATGCGCCTACCGGCAAGAACGCACCGGCGCCGACGTCGTCCAGGTCCGCCCGCGGCACCTCCATGGGCGGCTCGAACGACCCGAAGACCCGCGCCGCCGCCGGGCTGAACCCGGTCGCCGGCATGGACATCTCGCTGGAAGACGCCGGCGCGCTGGCCACGGGGTCCGTGACTGCGACGGTCGAGGCGCTCTCCGCGCTGATCGAAAGCGGCAACCCGCTGTTCAAGGACGGGCAGATGTGGGTGCCGCACCGGCCGCAGCGGCCGGCGAAAAGCGAAGGCGGCATTCCGCTGAAGATGGTGACGGACTACAAGCCGGCGGGCGACCAGCCCACAGCCATCCGTGACCTCTCCGAGGGCCTGAACAACGGCGACCGCAGCCAGGTGCTGCTGGGTGTCACCGGCTCCGGCAAGACCTTCACCATGGCCAAGGTGATCGAGGCGACGAACCGCCCCGCGGTGATCCTCGCGCCGAACAAGACGTTGGCGGCGCAGCTTTACTCGGAATTCAAGAACTTCTTCCCCAACAATGCGGTGGAGTATTTCGTCTCCTACTACGACTACTACCAGCCGGAGGCCTATGTGCCGCGGTCGGATACGTTCATCGAGAAGGAAAGCTCGATCAACGAGCAGATCGACCGCATGCGCCACGCCGCCACCCGCGCGATCCTGGAGCGGGACGATTGCATCATCGTGGCCTCGGTCTCCTGCATCTACGGTATCGGCTCGGTCGAGACCTACACGGCCATGACGTTCCAGATGACCGTCGGCGACCGCATCGACCAGCGCCAGCTGCTGGCCGATCTCGTGGCCCAGCAGTACAAGCGCCGCGAGATGGATTTCCAGCGCGGCTCCTTCCGGGTGCGCGGCGATACGATCGAGCTGTTCCCCGCCCACCTGGAAGATGCGGCCTGGCGCATCTCGCTGTTCGGCGACGAGATCGACAGCATTACCGAATTCGACCCGCTGACCGGGCAGAAGACCGGCGACCTCAAGAGCGTGAAGATCTACGCGAACTCGCACTATGTGACCCCGCGGCCGACGCTGAACGGGGCCATCAAGGCCATCAAGGAAGAGCTGAAGCTGCGGCTGGCGGAGCTGGAAAAGGCCGGCCGCCTTCTGGAAGCGCAGCGGCTGGAGCAGCGCACGCGCTACGACGTGGAGATGATGGAGGCGACGGGCGCCTGCGCCGGCATCGAGAACTATTCGCGCTACCTCACCGGCCGCAAGCCGGGCGAGCCGCCGCCGACCCTGTTCGAATACATCCCCGACAATGCCCTGATCTTCATCGACGAAAGCCACGTGACCATCCCGCAGATCGGCGGCATGTACCGGGGTGACTTTAGGCGGAAGGCGACGCTGGCCGAATACGGCTTCCGCCTGCCCTCCTGCATGGACAACCGGCCCCTGCGCTTCGAGGAATGGGATGCGATGCGGCCGCAGACGATCGCGGTCTCCGCGACGCCCGGCAACTGGGAGATGGAGCAGGCCGGCGGCGTGTTTGCCGAACAGGTCATCCGCCCCACGGGCCTGATCGATCCGCCGGTGGAAATCCGCCCGGCCCGCAGCCAGGTGGACGATGTGCTGGGCGAGATCCGCGAGACCTCGCAGGCCGGCTACCGCACGCTGGTGACCGTGCTGACCAAGCGCATGGCGGAAGATTTGACCGAGTACCTGCACGAGCAGGGCGTGCGGGTGCGCTACATGCACTCCGACATCGACACGCTGGAGCGCATCGAGATCATCCGCGACCTGAGGCTCGGCGCCTTCGACGTGCTCGTCGGCATCAACCTGCTGCGCGAAGGCCTGGACATCCCGGAATGCGGCTTCGTGGCCATCCTGGATGCGGACAAGGAGGGCTTCCTGCGCTCCGAGACCTCGCTGATCCAGACCATCGGCCGCGCGGCGCGAAACGTCGACGGCAAGGTCATCCTCTACGCCGACAACATCACCGGCTCCATGAAGCGGGCGATGGAAGAAACCGCGCGCCGCCGCGAAAAGCAGGTGGAATACAACACCGAGCACGGCATCACCCCGGAATCCGTGAAGGCCCGCATTTCGGATATCCTCGACAGCGTCTACGAGCGCGACCATGTGCGCGCCGATATCTCGGGCGTCTCGGGCAAGGGCTTCGCCGATGGCGGCCACCTGGTGGGCAACAACCTCCAGAGCCACCTCAACGCGCTGGAAAAGCAGATGCGCGACGCCGCCGCAAACCTCGACTTCGAAACCGCCGCCCGCCTGCGCGACGAGATCAAGCGCCTCAAGGCCGTCGAACTCGCCGCCATGGATGACCCGATCGCCAAACAGGAGGCCGTGAGCGCCGAAGCCCCGCGCGGCAAGCGCGGCGGAAGCGGGAAGCCGGGTTCCGATAGCACGCGGAACGGCGGCTCCGAACCGATCTCCCCCCTTGAGGGGGAGATGCCCGGCAGGGCAGAGGGGGGTGCCGCTGCACCCTCAACCGACTCCTATTTCGCCAAGCCCTCGCTGGACGACATGGGTCCGGGCACCGACACCGCAAAGCCGCTGTTCCGCAAGAACACGCTGGATGAAATGACCGTCGGCCGCACCGAAAAACCCGTTATCCCCGCCGCCCTGCCCGAGAAACCGAAAGAGCACCTCTCCACCTCCAAGCGCAGCTCCCCCCTGCTGGAAGGCCTGCCCGAACGCGCCAGCCCCGACGACGTCCGCCCCATCACCCGCGCCAAAGCCGGCGCCGGCAGCTACGAAGACCCGATGGACGCAAAGCGCAAGGGAAGGACGAAAGGCAAGACGGGCCGGCCTGGGCGGTGAGGTTTAAAAAAAGCACTAAAATTATCGCAACTATCTAGCTGCTAACTGCATACCGGATCAAGATTATCAACATGTAAACTACCGTTGTTGAAACGACGCTTCCGCAGCTTGGACGTGGACGCGTGAAGACAGTAATGCTCAGGCAAGGTTACGAATATTCAACTTCCTTTATGTAACCATTGGGTCGTTCTGCTCCGGCTTGGTAGCTGACGGGACATTAACGGACATCGCTCGAGAAAAGTTGTGATTTATGACTAATAATCCATCATCACCGACAGTTGACATTAGCTATTTGAAGAGTAACGGTTACCGGGAAATTCCATGCGACGGGATGATTGGAGGCCCGACGCCAACCGACAAAATATGGCTTGGCTTTTACAGCGAGCGGCTTCCTGTGCCCCGCATAATTCGGCACGCGTTGCTGCAAGATGAAAAAGAAGATCAGTGGACTATCGATCCAACTGTTTCTCCAACGATCATCGAAAGCCGTGCAGGTATAGTGCGACTGCTTGAAGTTGGCGTATATCTGAACATTGACACCGCTGAGCAATTGAAGGATTGGCTGGTGTTACAGCTAGAAAAGGCAAAGGAGGGGCAGTGATGGTTGTAACTAAACGTCCGATATCACATCAACCTATCTCCTTAAATGGTTTTTTGCGACTGCAAACTTCAGGCAGTGCAAGTGTTGTGAAAAGCTCTGGCTGCGTGATTATGAGTGGGGCATCAACTCCTAAAAAGCCGGATATCGTCAGCGGTCGCACGCAGACGCAGCAACTTATGTTTCGAAAAGTAAGCTCTGCTGAAAGCAACTTGGAAATGACTTTGAATTCGCCAAGTGCAGCATCTGTAGAAGAAATCTCGGAACTACAAGCAGCAATTCAGCGTCAGAAGACTCGGAAACATGAAGATATCGATATTTGGGCGGCTGATCTCGCCTCCGTTTTAAGTTCTTTTAAAGATTAATTTGGTGATTTATGTCGGCCAGTATTTTACCTTGCCCTGAGAATTGGGAGTATGAAGATGCGCCTAATTTTAACCATATATTACGAACTCGTCAAATTATTGCTCTAAGTAATCTACGGCAGTCTAACCCCCAGTACAAAATCGATCTAGCCTGCGACACAAGAAAGGCCCATGCTGACTTTTTCAGGGGCCTTACGCCCAAATTTTTTGAGTATTTTGCGGGAAATTACAGAGGTGAACCGTACCATTGCTTGTCTGGCTACTCGGTGATGATACGTGAAGATCCACGCGTCGGACATGCGCCGGAGACGGTGCCGATGGAAATGGAAGCGCTGCGGCTCCATATAGTTAGGGCTATTAAGGAGATCGATCTCCACCAAGCAGTTCCCACAACCGTTTTCTCAAGCGAAGATAAACTGTACCGCACAACAGAAATTGTCGCTGCGATATTTGTATACTTTTTAGAGATCCATCCATATGCTAATGGTAATGGTCATATGGCTAGATTACTTCTGCAGGCAATTTTGGGGCGGTATCAGTATTACTTTGACGCCTCAACCTTCGCGCTGCACCCGAGACCAAAGGATCCAGAATACACTACGGCAATTCGTGAGCATCGCAATGGCAATTCGAAGCCACTTCATATATTGATACTTCGCTCCCTTTGAAGCACTTATCTGCATCCCTCCACCCCCCTCACCCCAACCGCTTCACCTCCACCCACTCCGCCTCCTGCGGGGCTGGCATCCGTCGTGGCTTGCGGCCGAAGACGCGGGCTATGCCGTAGGCGGTGGCGCAGGGGGCCAGGATCCAGACGAGCTTGAGCCAGTCGGGGGATGCGACATACATTTCGGTCAGGTTCATGAATTCGGTGCTCCCTCGGGATGGTGGGGATCACCGGGGCAGCCTTGGAGGTGCCCCAGTGACCGGGAGTTCGAAAAACCGCAAGTGTACGGTCGCCCCGGCTTTTAAACCGAAGTTCTGGACATAACCGAGGCCTCCCGGGCTTTTGGCTCGGAGAGCATATGGCGTCGGGACGTGTCGGTGAAGACACGGCCGCGATGTGAGTGAGGTTTTCGAAGCCCCGGGATGATGGTTTCGCCATCATCCTGAACAGAAGCCTACCATGCCTCATGTTTCAGTCAATTAGAATGTATTTTGAAGCGTGGCGCGCTGCAGGGGCGCAGTCTCCTCCGCAGCCGCGTTCGGCAGGTGATTCCGGCTGCGGCGGGCGCTTTGGTTTGATGCTTGCCTTTTGCGGCGAATACTGGCAATCATATGGCTGTTCGGGCATTACGATCCCGGAGACTGGACTTCTAAGACGTGCCCTCAGCGCTCCTTTCGCGCCATGGGCAGCCGGGGTTAAAGCCGGCGGATCGATGTTCTTTCCCCGCATCTTGACACTCGACCGGCCTCACTGCGCGTATAGTGCAGACCGGCCACGCCCCGTCCGGCCTCAGGCACATGGGTCCGGACAACCACAAAGACCAAGGGAAAAGGACTGATCCCATGAAAGGCACCGTAAAATTCTTCAATCAGGACAAGGGCTTTGGCTTTATCACGCCGGATGGCGGCGCCAAGGACGTGTTCGTGCACATCTCCGCCCTGCAGGCTTCCGGCATGCAGACGCTGCGTGACGGCCAGCAGGTGACGTTCGACACCGAGCCGGATCGCATGGGCAAGGGCCCGAAGGCCGTAAACATCCAGGCTGCCTGATTTCCCAGGCTGCTTCGGCGGTATTTTTCGAAACGGCGGACCGCAAGGCTCGCCGTTTTGCGTTTCCGCAGTTGCTCATGCGGGAACCTTCCGCGCGGCCCGTGGTTGGACCCTGGCATGAAAAGGAGACAGCCATGAGCAAGACAGACAAGGATCCCGAAGGCCGCAACACCAGCGGCGGCGGTCATCTCGGCGGCACGCATATCGGCCAGTCGCCGGATGCCAAGACCGCCTCGACCGTGGACAAGAAGGGCGACAAGGCGCGCCCCAACGACGGCCGCAACTGAGCCAGGCCGTCAAGCACTCCTGCCGCCGCGTGGCCCGGCCCTCCCGGCCCGGCTACTCGGCGGCGCTCAGCTCTTCCGCGCCCGAGAGATCGACCGCCGCGAAGGCATCGGCGATTACCTCCGGCCCCGCTCCCGGCTTCACGGCAGCCGTGGAGAGGATCTGCCGGAAACGCCGCGCGCCGGGTATGGCCTGGAACAGGCCCACCATGTGCCGCGTCACATTGCTCAGCCGCCCGCCCCGCGCCATGTGCCGCTCGGCATAGGCCATCATCGCGTCCCGCACGGCATCCCAGTCGGCCGGAGCATGCGGCGCGCCGTAGATCGTCTCGTCCACCCGCGTCAGCATCGCCCCATGGTGATAGGCGGCGCGTCCGATCATCACGCCATCCACATGGCGCAGGTGCTCCCCCGCCTCTTCCAGCGTGGCAATGCCACCGTTGATCCCGATGAACACATCGGGGTTCTCCCGCTTCATGCGATGCACGAGCGCGTAATCCAGCGGCGGAATATCGCGGTTCTCCTTCGGGCTCAGCCCCTGCAGCCAGGCCTTGCGCGCATGGATCCACACCGCATCCGCACCCGCCGCCACCATCTGCGCCAGGAAATCGGGCAGCACCTCCGAAGGCTCCTGCTCATCCACGCCGATCCGGCATTTCACCGTGACCGGCACGGGCGAAACCTGCTTCATGGCAGCAACACAGGCCGCAACCAGAGCCGGGTCGCGCATCAGGCAGGCGCCGAAGGTGCCCGATTGCACCCGGTCCGAGGGGCAGCCGACATTGAGGTTGATCTCGTCATAGCCGAAATCCAGCGCGATCCGCACCGCTTCCACAAGCTTCGCCGGGTCCGACCCGCCAAGCTGCAGCGCCAGCGGATGCTCCGCATCGTCATGCGCCAGCAGTCGCTCCCGCGGCCCATGGATGGCCGCATCCGCCACCACCATTTCCGTATAGAGCAGCGCGCGCCGCGTCAGCAGCCGGTGAAGAAACCGGCAATGCCTGTCCGTCCAGTCCAGCATGGGCGCGATGGCTAGCACCGGACCACCGGCATAGGGGCCCGCCTCTGTTTTGGTCGTGATGTCTTTCATGTGGCGCTTACCCGTCTTCGCTCATCCGGCTGTCGGGCGGAAATCGTTCTGCCGGATTGCCGCTTTGCGGCCTATCTAATGCAGATCGCCGGGAAATGCGAGCCTGAGGGGCGGCTGCCAAACGCGAAAAGGCGGCCGTCGCCGGCCGCCTCCCGCATGCAATGGACTAGATGTCGATCAGCCGCCCGAGGCAGGCGCTGCCGGTGCTGCGGGAGCCGGAGCATCCGTGCTCGGAGCAGCCGGCGTTGCAGCCGGAGCGTCCGTTGTCGCCGGCGCGTCCGTTGTCGCCGGCGCATCCGTTGCAGCCGGAGCATTCGTTGCCGCCGGAGCATCAGCCTTGGGCACATTCACGTTCACATCCGTCTGCGAGGTGCCACCAGCCGTGCCGGAGGAGCCCATGTTGCCAGAAAAGAAGTACAACAGGCCACCAACGATAATGACCAGAACGATCACAGCCACTGCCCATCCACCACTTCCACGGCCGCCGCCACTTGAATTGTTCACGACCACCGGATCTCTATCAACCATGACTCTCTCCAATTTGGGACACGCAGGCTTTCAGGAACTCCGTTGATCCTGGACGCCTGCAACTAAAACTCGCATGCTTATTGTTTGTTCCGCTTGGAAACGAGACCGAAACCGAATTTCATCCTCGATTCCTGCTCAAATTCCTCTGCGGAACGGTCTGAAGGCAGGAAAATCGTTACATCAGGGTGCACTGCCTGCGCGGCCCGCCGTCAAACGGCTGGTAGGTGTTGTCGCGTGCATCGTAGGACCGGTAGCGCTGCATGCAGGCCTGCACGTCATAGCTTGCGGCCACCGAAGCGACCGGCGCCTGCGTTTCCACGGCCGCTTCCGCAGCCTGGCTGTAGGGCGACTGGCAGGCACGACGCTGGCCGCTGAAGGCGCGATAGCTGTTGTCGGCTGCGTTGTAGGACCGGTAGCGCTCCTGGCACCAGGCCTGATGCTCGAGCGACATCGTTGCGTTCGGCAGCTCCGGCAGGGACGCCGCACCCGCGGTCGCATCCAGCGATGCCACCTCGATGGCTGAGGATACCGGATTGGCGGCTGCGGTGTTGACAGGCTGCGGCGCCGGCAGCACGGGATCGATCCGCTCGAAATTCTGGGCGGCCCTGTCGATCCGAGTCGGCTCCCGCGTCCAGATCCCCTCGGAATAGACGCTGGAGAAGGGGTTCTTCACCGGCTCGGAGGCCGAAAGGTTGGTCGCCACCGCAAACACACCCGCGACAGTCGACACGGCGAAAACGATATTTCCGAACATCATCAGCAAGGGCTTCATTTTGCTCACCATTCTCATTCAGACCTTCTTGGCGGGTCATGGTCTTAAACCGCCAAGCGCACTGTTCGTTCCTTGGACTAAGGTCTGAAGCCAGTTCACATCAGGCACTTCCTTGCGCCCCCGGGAGCGCCAAGGGGTGGGATTTCCGGCCGCAAAGCACCATATGGATCTGGAAGAGAACGAAAGCGGAGGACTGACGATGCGACGACCGGCCAAGACAATATCCGTGCTCGGTGCCCTCGCCCTGCTCGCTGCGCTGCCTGCCGCAGCCCATGATCGCCCCGCGGACCAGTCAGTGAAGCAATCACCCCAGGCGGGTGCACAGCAGGGGCGTCAACTTACAGCGGCGGAGCGCAAGCAGGCGCAGCGCCAGCGCAGCCGGGCGGCGGCAACGCTGCTCTACCAGCAACAGCAGCAGCGCTTCCAGGAAGAAGACCGGCTGGATGCAATCAGGGGCGAACGGCAGAACTTCGAGAACCAGCGTGAATTCTGGAGCAACCGGCAGCAGGGGCTGGCCGCACAGCAGGAGTTTTCGCGCCAGGAGGCCGCACGGCAGGCGGCGCGCCAAGCTGAAATCATGCAGGAAGACATGAATGCCTTTCAGCGGAGCCAGGACATCTACGCCCGGCAGATCTACGAGCGTTCCCACTGGCCGCCCGCACCCGGCATCGCGCCCGGCTTCACAGGCGCACCCGGCGCCATCAGGATCACGCCCTAGGCGCTGCCGGCTATACCCGGAAACGAGGAAGGAGGCCTTGCGGGCCTCCTTCGTTTTATACGGTCGGGGTAGATGCAGGCGGTCTTGAGGATACGCGGCCCAAACAGCATCCGCAGAAGCAGGCATCAAAGGCTGCGTGAATAAGGCATATCCCAGGAGGGGGGCATGTGCCTGAAACAGCTGCCGGCCATCGGCTCAGTCTTTAGCTGGCCAGCCGGCGCATTGTCCTGGCCCAATTACCGGCTGGCGTGCGAGGCTTCTCCGCCCTTGCGGCCCGCCTGTGCGGCGCGCTCACGGTCGTTCTTGAAGTTGCCGCCAGAGGCCTCGCCACCCTTGCGGCCGGCAGCCGCGGCGCGAGCCGGATCATTCTTGAAGTTGCCACCGGATGCTTCGCCGCCCTTTGCGGCGATTTCGCGCTGGCGTTGTGGGTCCATGGATGCAAAGCCCCGGGTCGACCGACCACCGGTTTGGTTTCCACCCTGGTTTTTCGCCATAGTCAAATCCTCCATGTTCTTCTGGAATCGGGACTATTCCCAAACATCTAGAGCCAAGTAACGCAGGCTCAGATCTTCACAACGCATCGAAGCCCCTCATCGTTCCGGTTCCCGCAAGGCTAGATATAGGGGGGCAAATTCGCAGATTCCCGCTTCCCCGCAGGCACGTGCCTCAGGCATAATGCGCCAAGCGAAGCGGGGTGGATGGCAAGACGGAGCGGGATTGCCCCCACCTGCCCGCCCCGACCACAGACAGGACGATGAAATGACCACCGACGCGCACCAACAACTGCTGTTCCCGCCTGCTCCAGCCACTCTGCTTTCGGTTGAGGGAGAGCAGCGTTATTTCCCCGTGCGGCGTGTATATTGCGTAGGTCGTAACTATGCCGAGCATTCACGCGAAATGGGCGGCGACCCCACGCGCGAAGCCCCGTTCTTCTTCCAGAAAAACCCGGACAATCTCGAGCCGCCGCCCGGTGACTTCCCCTATCCGCAGCAGAGCGCGGATGTGCATCACGAGGTCGAGCTGCTGGTGGCCCTTTCAGGCGGTGGCGCGGATATTAGCCCGGATGATGCGCTCGGCCTGATCTACGGCTATGGCGTGGCCGTTGATTTCACCCGCCGCGACCTCCAAGCAGCGGCGAAAAAGGCAGGGCGGCCCTGGGAGCTGGCCAAGGCCTTCGAGCACTCCGCCCCCTGCTCCCATCTGGTGCCTTCCTCCTCCATCGGCCATCCGGACCGCGGCGCGATCTGGCTCGATGTGAACGGCGAGCGGCGGCAGACCGGCGATCTCTCTGACATGATCTGGAACGTCCCCGAGATCATCGCCGCCCTGTCGCGGCTCTTCGTGCTGGGGCCGGGAGACGTCATCCTGACCGGCACACCCGCTGGCGTCGGTCCGGTAGAGCGAGGCGACCGCGTGACATGCGCGGTGGTCGGCATCGCCAGCCGCAGCCTTACCGTCATCTGAAGCGCCAAATCACAAGCACAGGACCGTCCGATGCCGCTTTACGCCCTTGCCGAAAAGACACCCCAGACACCGCAGGCAGATCGCTACTGGATCGCTCCGGATGCACATGTCATCGGCGCGGTCACGCTGGGCCAGGATGTGGGCATCTGGTTTGGGGCGGTGCTGCGCGGCGACAACGAGCCGATCGTCATCGGTGACGCAACCAACATCCAGGAAGGCGCGATGGTTCATGTGGACCCCGGCTTCCCGGTCACCATCGGCGCCGGCTGCACCATCGGCCACCATGCCATCATCCACGGCTGCACCATCGGCGAAAACGCGCTGATCGGCATGGGCGCAACGGTGCTGAACGGCGCCAAAATTGGCAACAACTGCCTTGTCGGCGCCAACGCCCTGATTACCGAGGGCAAGGAGTTCCCCGATAACTCGCTGATCGTCGGTTCACCCGCCCGCGCCATCCGGCTGCTGGATGATGCCGCTGTCGGGGGACTGCGCAAGTCGTCCGCCAGCTATGTCCGAAACTGGCAGCGCTTCGCCCGCGACCTGAAGCCATTGTGATCCGGCAGGCCTTCAGGCAGCGCAATGTTCGCAGAGGCCCCTGATCTCGATCGTCGTCTTTTCGGGGCGAAAGCGCCTGGCCTTCGCCCAATCCTCCAGCCGATTGTCGATGGCATGGTCGTGAAACTCGCTGGCCTGTCCGCATGCGGTGCAGATGGCGAAGGCCACGGTTCCGTGACTGTGGCTGCTGCAGCAAGCGGCATTCTGGTGCGAACAGGCCACAAAGGCGTTGAGGCTCTCGAGCCTGTGCACCAGGCCGGCCGCCGTCAGCTTCTCCAGCGCCCGATAGACCTGCAGCGGAGCGCGAAAGCCCTCGTCGCGCAGCCGGTCGAGGATGGTATAGGCGCTGATCGGCTGGTCCGAGCGGGTCAGCACGTCGAGCACGAGGCTCTGGTTCTTGGTGAGCACGGGCGAGATCATTCAGCGGCCCTCCCTTTCCATGGTGGTTTGCGGCCTGCGGCCGAGCGGCAGCAAGCTGACGAGGAAGATCACCAAGGCGGCCACGGCGATGGACGGGCCGGACGGCGTATCATAGTGCAGCGAGCCATAGAGACCTCCGACCACGGCCACCCCACCCAGCAGCGATGAAAGCACCGCCATCATCTCGGGCGTCGAGGAAAAGCGGCGCGCGGCAGCGGCCGGAATGACCAGCAGCGACGTGATCAGCAGGATGCCCACGATCTTCATGGCAATCGCGATCACCAGCGCCATCAGCAGCATGAAGGCAAGCTTGGCCCGCTCCGGCTTCATGCCCTCCGCCTCGGCGATCTCGGCACTAACGGTGGAAGCAAGGAGTGGTTTCCAGAGCAACGCGATGACCGCCAGCACCAGCGCTCCACCCGCCCATATGGTCGCCACATCGAGTTTGGACACTGCAAGGATATCCCCAAACAGGAAGCCCATCAGGTCCACCCGCACCCAGGTCATGAAGGCCACGATAACGAGGCCGATGGCGAGCGTGGCGTGGGAGAGGATGCCGAGCAGCGCGTCGGCCGACAGCCCGCCCCGCCGTTGCAGCAGGATCAGCAGCAGCGAGATGCCAGCCGCGACCAGAAACACGCTCAGCATCAGGTTCAGGCTGAACAACAGCGAAAGCGCGATGCCGAGCAGGGCCGAATGCGCCATCGTATCCCCGAAATAGGCCATACGGCGCCAGATGATGAAGCAGCCGAGCGGCCCGGTCGTCAGCGCCAGGCCGACGCCTGCCAGCATGGCGCGGAAGAAGAAGTCGTCAAGCACTGCGCTCTCCTTCCACAGCAGGAAGGATGGAGGCAGGATGCAGCTCGCCCTTGTACATCAGATGCAGCCGTGGCTCCCCGCAGCCGCAGTTCGGATCGTGCACATGATCCTCGCCGCGCGCCTCGCGGTGATGGTGCCCATCTCCGGGATAGCAATGGTTGGTAATCTCCCCATTGGCATGCAGCACCCGTCCATCAGGAAGATGCGTATGGTCATGCTGGTGATTGTAGACCGCCAGCGCACCCGTCGCCCGCGCGCCAAAGAGCCTGGAATATTCAGGGCTCTGGCTCACCACTCCGGGCGTGCCGCGGCAACAGACATGGCCGTTCAGGCAGATTACCGTATCCGTCTCCGCCATCACCACGTGAAGGTCGTGCGAGATCAGCAAGATGCCGCAACCGGTTTCATTTCGAATGTTGCGGATCAGTTCGTAAAGCGCGATCTCGCCATTGAAGTCCACCCCCTGCACCGGCTCATCCAGCACCAGAAGGTCGGGCTTGCGGGCGATTGCACGGGCCAGCAAGGCGCGCTGAAACTCGCCGCCGGAGAGGTGCTGCACCTCCGCACCCGCCATATGTGCGATCCCGGCGGCATTGAGCGCCATGTCGATATCGCGCGCAGGAAGAGAGCCGGTCAAGGTCATCAGTCGCTTGACCGTCAGCGGCAAGGTCCAGTCTACCTGCAGCTTCTGCGGGACATAGCCGATCTTCAGGCCTGGCCGACGCTCCACCCAGCCTTCATCCGGCTTCAGCACACCGGTCGCCACCTTCGCCGTGGTCGACTTGCCGGACCCGTTCGGGCCGATCAGCGTTACGATTTCGCCGGGACTGACGGAAAACCCGACATCCCGCACCAGCCAGCGATGGTTGCGCCGCACGCCGATGCCCTTCAGCGTGACGAGCGGGGACGCTGCCCGCCCCGTCGCGTCTGATGAGGCCTTTGGTGATGTCACGCTCAGCATCGTAGTATTCCTGTTCTAGCCGCCTTGACCTATCGCACATGTTATAGCATAACGCAACGAACGTAATAACATTACACCGTCAAGAGGAGCGACATGATGCGGAAATTTCGAGACAACCGGGGCACATCCCATCTCATCGGCGGTATCCTATCGGCCGCACTGGCATTCGCCGCACTGCCCGCGGCAGCGCAGGATGCCCCGGATGTCGCCGTCTCGATCAAGCCGCTTCACTCCCTTGTCGCCGCCGTGATGCTGGGTGTGGGAGAGCCAACGCTCATCGTCAGCGGTGCCGCATCGCCTCATACCTACAGCATGAAGCCTTCGAATGCCGAGGAACTGCAGCAGGCCAAGGTGGTGTTCTGGCTCGGGCCGCATTTCGAACAGTTCCTCACCGCGCCCCTCCAGTCACTCGCCACAGGCGCTGATGTCGTTGCTCTGCAGGATGCTCCGGGCCTGATGAAGCTGCCATTCCGGGAAGGCGGCGCCTTCGATCCGCATGATGATGGCGACGAGCATGAGCACGAGCAGGAGGGCGCCGAGCATCATGATGAGGGTGAGACGGACCTGCATCTCTGGCTCGATCCGCGCAATGCAGATGCCATGGTGCGCGTGATCCGCGATACGCTTGCCGAGGCCGACCCCAGCCATGCGGACCAATATACAGCAAGTGCCAAGGCGCTGCAGGCGAACCTCGCGGCGCTCGACACCGAACTGCAGCTCAGTCTTGCGCCCGTTCAGGACAAGCCGTTCATCGTGTTCCACGACGCCTACCAGTATTTCGAAAAGCGCTATGGCTTGCGCGTCGCCGGCTCCATCACCGTGTCGCCGGAAACGCCGCCCGGTGCGGCGCGGGTGCGGGAGATCCACGACAAGATCGGGGTGCTCGGCGCAACCTGCGTGTTCGCGGAGCCGCAGTTCGAGCCGAAGCTCCTGCAGGTGGTGATGGAAGGCAGCAACGCGAAATCCGGCACGCTCGACCCCGAAGGCTCGACACTGAAGGAAGGTCCGGATCTCTACTTCACGCTGCTACGTGGTCTCTCAACATCGCTGAATGCATGTCTGGGTGGAAAATAGCCGACGAGCCTCCAGCGACGCACAAGCGTAGCCTGCCAAAGCTCAGTCCAGCAACAAAGGCATGGCAGGAGAGCATAGCGTGACGATGGATGCCCGCATCGCGGCGGCCCGTGCTGCCTTCGAGGCCAGCCGCTACCCGGAAACGCTTACATTGCTGCAGCCGTTAATCGCAACGGCTGCAACGCCGGAGCTTCTCGAGCTGATCGCCATGACCATGGACCGCCTCGGTCACGACAGCGACGCGGCGTCGCTCTATGAGCAGGCGGTCGATGCGGGAGCAGCCTCACCTCTCCTCACCCGCGCCGCCGAGCTTTATTTCAAGGCCGGCGAGGACGGCAAGGCACAGCTCCTGGCGCTGAGGCAATTGCGGGAACATCCGACCGAGCCGGTGCTCGTCTTCATCCTGGTGTCGCTGTTCCTCAAGAGCGGCGAGATGGAACTTGTGGACGCGCTGAAGAACCGGCTGGTTGAAAGCGATGATCCCGAGCATCTCGCCCTTGCGGCGGAGCTGATTGCCACCGAACCCAACAACCCGCACAACCTTCCCCTGTTCAAGAAGCTGAGGCGGCTCTTCCCGGACGACCCGTTCACGCGGATGGCCCTGCTGGGCTATGCCCGCAACGCCTGCGACTTCGAGACGGTTGAACGGGAAGAAGCGCTGCTGCGCTCTGACTTCGCAGCCGGAGACATCTCGGCACTCGCAGCCGAAGAGCCGCATATGGCGATCATGTGGCTTGATGACGAAGCGCTGCTTCGTGAGGCGACAAACCTGGGAAGCTTCATCCCCTTTGATGACAACCAGCGCCGCAAGCGCCGCCTGCAGAACCACCGCTGGGGGCGCAAGCTGCGTATCGGTTACGTGAGCGCCGATTTCTGGGATGACCATGCCACCATGCGGCTGCTGGGCGAAGTGCTGAAAAGCCATGATCCGGAGCGGTACGAAATCACGCTGTTCTGCAACACGCCCGCGTTTTTTGCTCGCTTCGATCGCGGGGGCCGCGCCAGCTGGGGCAACCTTGTCTCGATCGTGGACCTGGATGACGAGGCAGCGGAACGGCTGGTGAAGCAGCAGGGTATCGACATCCTGGTCGACCTGAAGGGCCTGACGGGAAATCATCGCGGCGGCCTGTTCAACCGTACGGCGGCGCCCGTGCAGGTGGCATGGCTGGGATTTCCCGGCACGGCCGTCGGTGTGGATTGCGACTATATCATCGGCGACCGCCATGTGCTGCCGGAGGCGTCACAGCCCTTTTTCCACGAAGTCTTCTGCCGCCTGCCAGAGAGCTACCAGCCGAATGATCCGGTCGGCCGTGCCCTCCCGCCACCGCTTTCGCGTGCGCAGCTGGGCCTTCCGGAGGATGTCTTCCTCTTCGCCTCCTTCAACAGCCCCCGCAAGCTCTCACCGAGGACGTTCGACCTCTGGGCGCGCGTGCTGTCCGCCGCGCCGCAGTCTCACATATGGGTCATGGCCCCAGAGGCACCGCTTCGCGCCGCCCTCACCGCCCGCAGCATTGCCAGCAACCGCATCCACGCGGCAGACAAATGCGCCTACGACACGCATCTGGCGCGCGCGCAGGCCGCGGACCTGGCGCTGGACGCATTCCCCTGCAACGGCCACACGACCACGTCGGACATGCTGTGGGCGGGCCTGCCCGTGCTGACGCATCGCGGCCACACCTTCGCCGGCCGCGTCTCGGAAAGCTTGCTCAATGCCATCGGCCTGCCGGAACTGGTGGCGGAAGACGAGGCCGGTTTCGTCACGCTCGCAGCCGCCCTCGCCGGTGACCCGTCCCGGATATCGGCCTTGCGCCAGCGCCTGGTGGAGCAGCGCCAAATCGCGCCGCTGTTCAACGCCAAACGCTTCTGCCGGCATCTCGAAAGAGCCTATGACGTCATGGCAGACCGAGCACGAAAAGGCCTCCCGCCGAAGCCATTCGACGTGGAGGCGCTGGATTGAGGGCTGCCGTCTGATCCGCGCGTTGCGCCCTCGCCTGCCTGCCGAAAGCGTCCTCCAAGGGGAACGCCGCCGGACAGGCTGGAGGAGACAATAGGCCTTACTGGTTCAGCAGTTCCGCAGACTGCGCCCAGAGATTGATCCCGGCCTCGGTGGCGTAGGTATCGATCTCTTCCAGTTCGGAAGCGCTGAAGTTGCGGTTATCGAGAGCACCGACGCAATCGATGACCTGCTCGACGCGGCTGGCGCCGATGAGGGCGGTGGTGATGCGGCCGCCGCGCAGGACCCAGGCGATCGCCATCTGCGCCAGCGTCTGGCCGCGACGCTTGGCAATGCCGTCGAGCGCGCGGATGTTTGTCAGCGTCTTCTCGTCCAGCATGGTCTTGGCGAGGGACTTGCCCTGGCTGGCGCGGCTGTCTTCCGGAATGCCGCCAAGATACTTCGTCGTCAGCATGCCCTGTGCCAGCGGCGAAAAGACGATGGACCCGATTCCGAGCTCTTCCAGCGTATCGATCAAGCCATCCTTTTCGATCCAGCGGTTGATCATGGAGTAGCTCGGCTGGTGGATGATGCACGGCGTGCCGAGACGCTTGAGGATCTCGGCAGCTTCACGGGTGCGGCGGCTGTTGTAGGACGAGATGCCCACATAGAGCGCGCGGCCGGAGCGGACGATGTGATCGAGTGCGCCACAGGTTTCCTCCAGCGGCGTGTTCGGGTCGAAGCGGTGCGAGTAGAAGATATCGACATAGTCGAGACCCATGCGCTTCAGGCTCTGGTCGCAGGATGCGATGAGATATTTGCGGCTGCCCCATTCGCCATAGGGACCCGGCCACATGTCGTAGCCGGCCTTTGACGATATGATCATCTCGTCGCGAAGGCCGCGGAAATCCGTGCGCAGGATTTCGCCGAAGGCGGTTTCGGCGCTGCCGGGGGGCGGACCATAGTTGTTGGCGAGGTCGAAATGCGTAATGCCGAGATCGAATGCCTTCTGGCAGATCGCCCGCTTGACCTGATGCGGCGTATCCTCGCCGAAATTATGCCAGAGGCCCAGCGAGATCGCCGGCAGCTTCAGCCCGCTGCTGCCGCAGTGGTGGTAGGTCATGGAATTATAGCGGTTTTCAGCCGGGGTCCAGGCCATCGGAATTCCTTTCGAGAGGCATGCTTTGCAGACAAAAAAGCAGCGGGATCAGGGCGGTGACCCTAAACCCGCTGCGCCGTGATTTGAAGTCGGTTATTTCAAAAGTGCACGGGCTTCTTCGATGCCAAGCGCGGCGGGCTGCGTGCAGGTGGTGGTCATTTCGACGAACTGGCCGGTCTCGCCCGACTTCAGGATCGACGTCATCACATCCACGCCATGCAGTGTCCGCTCCAGGGAACAACGGGCGTCGCGCCCATCCACCAGCGCCGCCACCATGTCGGCGAGACCCGCCGTGCGGTAGTTGGCGAGCGGTCCGTGCCCGGGGTGATCCTGGTTCATCTTGCCGAAAGGATGCTCCCAGGGCTCGAGCGCCCGGATACCCGTGCCCTTGCCGTTCACCTCGACGGTACCGCCGAAGAAGTTCGGATCCGGCACGAAGATCGCCCCCTCGGTGCCGTAGAGCTCCATGTTCGCATGGCGGTGCGACCACACATCCCAGCTGGCGGAAAGGGTGATCGTGGCGCCGTTCACGAATTCCAGGAGGGCATGCACATTGGTCGGCGTCTTGACCTCAAGCACCTCGCCCTTGCGGGGCTCGCTGCTGATGGTGCGGGTTTCCCAGGCCTTGGAGGTAAGCGCAGCCACGCGCCTCACCGGACCGATGAGGTTGATGAGATTGGCGATGTAATAGGGGCCCATGTCCAGGATGGGACCACCGCCGGGCAGGAAGAAGAAGTCCGGGTTGGGATGCCACATCTCCATGCCCGGGCCCATGACATGGCAGGTACCTGAGGTAACGCGGCCGATGCCGCCTTCATCGATATACTTTCGCGCCTGCTGGTGGGCGCCACCCAGGAAGGTATCCGGCGCACAGCCGACGGCGAGACCCCTTTCGCTGGCGATGCTGCGCAGATCCTCGCCTTGCTCCAGCGTCAGCACCAGAGGCTTTTCGGAATAGGCATGCTTGCCGCTTTCCAGGATGCGCTTTGTCACCGGGTAGTGCGCATCGGGTATGGTGAGGTTCACCACCACATCGATCTCATCGTTGGAAAGCAGTTCGTCGATGCTCTGCGCCGGCACGCCGAACTCGGCGCCCCGCGCTTTTGCCGCTTCCAGGTTGATATCCGCGCAGGCACGGACCTCCAGCCCCTTGAACAGGGGTGCGAGGGAAAAGTAGGTCGTGGAGATATTGCCGCATCCGATGATGCCGACGCCGAGGGTTTTGGACATGGGGAGCCCCCTTTCAGAAGATGATCAGTAGGATTTGAAGGATGCGATGGACCGTTCAGCAAAACGCTTGAGGTCGTTCGGGTTGTCATGTTCCATGATGAAGTGGCGCACCGGCTTGCCTTTCAGCGCGCCGATCAGGCGGCCCCAGGGCATGACGCCGTGGCCCACGTCCGCCCAGCCGTCCTCGTCCGCATTCTGCCCGGCAGGCGCGATGTCCTTCACATGCACGGAGGTGATGCGATTGCCCATCCGCTCGATCCACTCGAACGGGTCTGCCCCGCCGCGCACGATCCAGGCAAGGTCGGCTTCCCATGAAAGATCCGGACCGCCCTTGAATATCTGCTCCTGCGCGGTCGTGCCGTCTTCCAGCGGGAAGAACTCGAAATCGTGGTTATGCCAGCCATAATCCAGGCCAGCGGAAACCAGAGCCGCACCCGCCTTCTGCAGGCGAACGCCATGGTCGAACCAGCCCTGCGAGGTCGTGGGGCGCTGGTCCGGCATCATGTAGGGGCAATAGGCGGACTGGAAGCCCAGCGCGCGGGAAATCTCGACAGCGCGTGATGGATTGCCTTCAAGCAGGTCCAGCGAGAAATGCCCGGTCGGCATCGTCAGGCCGTTCCGGTCGAGATCGGCACGCAGCGCCGAAAGCTGGCTATCGTCCATACCTTCGTAGATACCGCCAAAGCCTTCCACTTCCTTGTAGCCTGCCGCTGCAAGCGTGGCGAAGACATCGGCGAAAGGCTGGTAGTTGCGGGCGCTGTAGAGCTGGAAGCTTACATTTGTCATCATGGTCATCCCTTGGGAAAAGGCGTTTCGATATGCAAACCGGCGTCAGCCGGTGTGCGTCTGGCTGGAATGAAGATCGGTGAGAGTGAAATTCGGCACGGCGTCGGGCCGCGATGGCGTGAAGAGCACGCGCTTCTGTTCGCCGGCGGCGAGGTCGAAGAGATTGTCCGAGAAGCGGCCGGGCACATCGCTCTCGATCATCACGAAGAGCGCCAGTCCCTGCGCGGTGACATCCACCACCCAGAGGTGATCGCCATCCCTGGCGGCAGCGTGGGAGATCCCGGATGGCTGGAGATCAAGCGCCTTGTAGTGCTCGCCGGCATGGTGGCCCGCACCGGCCATGCCGTTCGACGCGGAAAAGCTCCAGGCCAGCACGGTATCGGGCGGCATCGAGGATTGGGGCACAATGGCCAACTCCACCGCCGCATCCGGGCTGCAGGCGCCCGTCAGCATGTCCAGCGGCAGCCGCTGGCCGGAAAGGGTTAGCGCAGACAGACGCACCACGACTTCGACAGGCTCGGCGGTGTCGTTCACCATCATGAAGCGCACGCCATCGCCATCGGGGATCGCCATGACATGAACCGGCTGAAAAGACCGGCGCGCGGCGTGATGCAGCGCTTTCCAGCCGCCGCCATAGTCCAGGCTCGCCCACGAGGCGACCGGCCAGGTATCGTTCAGCTGCCAGTAGATCGTGCCCATGCAATGGGGCTTCAGCGACCGCCAGTAATCCACAGCGGTCTGTATCGCCAGCGCCTGTTGGACCTGGCTGAGATAGACGAACTTCTCGAAATTCGCGGGGAAGCGGAAGGTGCGGAACATCGTCCCGGCGATCCGCTCGTTGCCACCCTTGTTCTTCTGGTGCAGCTCGATCACGGGCGAGGCAATGTTGAGATCTGCTTCGGCCGCAAAGCTGCGGATGACCGGCATGGACGTGTATGACTGGAAGCCGAATTCGGAGCAGAACCGCGGCTTCACGTTGCGGTAGTCGTCGAAACTCTTGTTCTCATGCCACACGGACCAGTAATGCATGTCGCCCGAACCATCGGCGTGCCAGGCATCGCCGTAATCCAGGTCTGCGCCAGTCGCCGGGCTGGAGGGCCACCACAGCGCATCCGGTGCAGCCTTGCGCAGACCGGCCTCGATGGTGCGGTTCAAACGGTCGTAGGAAACAAGATAGCGGTCGCGGTTCTTGCGTGACACCTCGAACCAGGTGAGCGCCCCCACCAGCTCGTTATCACCACACCACAAGACGAGGCTGGTATGTGAGGAAAGCCGCCTCACCTGGTAGTCGACCTCCGCGGCGACATTGTCGAGAAAGTCAGGCGTCGACGGATAGAGGTTGCAGGCAAACATGAAGTCCTGCCAGACCATCAGGCCCAGCCGGTCGCAGAGATCGTAGAACCAGTCGTGTTCGTAAAACCCACCGCCCCAGACCCGGATCATGTTCATGTTCGCATCGACGGCGGACTGCAGCAGCGCCTCTGTCTTCTCAGGGCTCGTGCGGGAATAAAGCGCGTCCGCCGGTATCCAGTTGGCACCGCGGCAGAAGGTTTCGCGGCCATTGATGCGGAAGGCGAAACGGCTGCCCGCTGCATCTGGCGTCGTCAGCAGTTCCACGGTCCGGAAACCGATCTGCCGCGTTACCGTATCGCCGCCTGCCTCCACGACAAGCGACGACAGCGCCTGTTCGCCCGAGCCGGCGGGCCACCAGAGCTGCGGATTGTCGACGTGGAAGACGTGGCGGACCACGGTCTCGCCCGCGTTCAGCCCGCAATCCAGCCGCACCCGCTCTGCGTCAAGGCTGAGATGAATGGCGGTGACGCCGGGTTCCGCAGCATAAAGTGTCAGCTCCAGCGTGAGGTCCACGGAGCCATCCGGCTGATGTGCCTGACGGGTGACCACATGCTCGATCCGCGCCGTCTCCAGCTTCCGCAGTGCCACGCGCCCGTAGAGCCCGAGGGGTGCAATCGCGATGTTCCAGTCCCAGCCGAAGTGACACTGCGGCTTGCGCAACATGTTGCCATAGGGCAGCGGCGAGTTCTGCTCCAGCCACGGCACCTCGAATGGCAGTGCCGCATGGCGCTTGCGGCCCTCCTCGACGCTCGGAGGAAATTCGAACCGAATGGTGTTTTCGCCCTCGCGCAACGCGGAAGACACATCCGGCCGGAAGCGCCGGAAGCAGTTATCCGCCTCGAGCACGATGATGTCGTTCACGAACACGGTGGCAACGGTGTCCACGAAGTCGAGATCGAGATACCAGTAGCCGGAAACGGACGGCAGCATCACTATACGCTCGATGATCCAGCCGGTTTCCGCTACCCACTGCACATTTTGCTCGTTGCGGCCCTGGTATGGATCGGGGATGACGCCTGCGGACATGAGCGCGCTGTGCACGTCTCCCGGCACAGGCATGGCGACGCTGTGCGCCCCATCCATGGAGCGAAGCTGCCACTGGCCGGAAAGGCTTCCGGCGATATCGATCGGGTGCTGTTGCATCGGCTTGTTCCGTTACATCCGCAATTCGCTGGCGGCGTCGAAGACCGAGGCCATGCTCATGTCGAAGGCGAGACGCACCTTGGCGCCGGGGCTGAAGCGGCGCGCGCCGTTCACGCGCACGGACATCACATGGCCTGCATGCTTCAGCCACAGCAGGTTATCCGCGCCCATCGGCTCCTCGATATCCACGACAGCCTCATGCACTTCCTCGCCCGGCCCGAATTCCTCGTTGACGCGGATATGCTCGGGGCGCACGCCCAGCACCACATCCACGCCGGGCTGAAGCGGCTGCTGCGGCTTGTAGCCATCCAGCCTGAATCGCGTGCCATTGGTCTCGAAAGCCGCACCGCCGCTCTCGCCCGGCACCAGCCGGCCGCGCAGGAAATTCATGGAGGGCGAGCCGATGAAGCCGGCCACGAAGAGGTTCCGCGGCGCGTAGTAGATGGTGGAGGGATCATCCAGCTGCTGGATCATGCCGTTTTTCATGATGGCGATGCGATCCGCCAGCGTCAGCGCCTCGATCTGGTCGTGGGTCACGTAGATCATGGTGTTCTTCAGCGCCTGGTGAAGCCGTTTCAGCTCCACGCGCAGTTCCGCCCGCAGCTTGGCGTCGAGGTTTGACAGCGGCTCGTCGAACAGGAACACGTCCACATCCCGCACCAGGGCCCGGCCGATCGCCACCCGCTGCCGCTGACCGCCGGAAAGCTCGGCAGGCTTGCGCTTGAGCAGCGGCTCTATCTGCAGGATCTCGGCTGCGCGGGCCACCCGCTTGTCGATCTCGGCCTTCGGCATCTTGGCGATGCGCAGCCCGAAGGAGAGGTTCTTCTCCACCGTCATCTGCGGATAAAGCGCATAGGACTGGAACACCATGCCGATGCCTCGGTCCTTAGGCTCTTCCCAGGTCACGTTCTTGCCCTTGATGAAGATCTGGCCTTCCGTGGGCTCCAGCAGGCCGGCGATGCAGTTCAGCAGTGTGGACTTGCCGCAGCCGGACGAACCGAGCAGCACGAGGAATTCGCCATCCTTGATGTCGAGGTCGAGCGTCTTCAGCACGGTGACCGCGCCAAAATCGAGCGAGAGATTCTTGATGTTTACGCTGGAGTTCATGCGGGTCAGCCCTTCACTGCGCCGGCGGCGATGCCACGGACGAAATATCTGCCGGAGAAGAAGTAGACGGCCAGCGGCACGGCGCCGGTCAGGATGGTCGCGGCCATGTTGACGTTGTATTCCTTCACGCCCTGAACCGAATTGACGATGTTGTTCAGCTGCACGGTCATGGGGTAGTAGTCGGGCTTGGTGAACACGACGCCGAACAGGAAGTCGTTCCAGATGCCGGTGATCTGCAGGATCATGGCGACCACCATGATCGGTATCGCCATGGGCAGCATGATGTTGAAATAGATGCCCCAGAAGCCCGCACCATCCACACGCGCCGCCTTGAACAGCTCTTCCGGCAGCGAGGTGAAGTAGTTGCGGAACAGCAGCGTGAGGATGGGCATGCCGAACACCGTATGCACCACGATCAGGCCCGTCAGCGTCCCATAGATCCCCATGGTCCTGAGGATGATGACCATGGGATAGAGCATCACCTGGTAGGGAATGAAGGCGCCGACGATCAGGATCGTGAAGAACAGGTCCGACCCCTTGAAGCGCCAGTTCGACAGCGCGTAGCCATTCACCGATGCGACGGCGATCGACACCAGCACGCTTGGAATGGTGATGATCACGGAATTCCAGAAGCCACGCGAGAGGCCGTCGCAGTTCAGGCCGGTGCAGGCCTGCGACCACGCCTTCACCCAGGGCTCGAAGGTGATCTCCACCGGCGGCGAGAAGATATTGCCCAGACGGATCTCCGGCATGCCCTTCAGCGAGGTGACGATCATCACGTAGAGCGGCAGGATGTAATAGAAGGCGGCGAGCAGCAGCAGGCCATAGATGACGATGTTGCGGCGCGAGAGGGTGCGGCGCGGCTTGCGCCCTGCGGGACCTTCCGCGACGGCAAGCGACCTTGCATTCACGAGCATGTTATCCACGGCGGCGGCTCCCTGAAAATTCGAGATAGGCCCACGGAATGACCAGGATGATGACGGACAGCAGCATCATGCTGGAGGCAGCGAAGCCCTGCCCCAGGTTCTGCGCGTAGAACATGTTCTGGTAGACATATTTGGCGGGCACTTCGGATGCTATGCCGGGGCCGCCGCCGGTCTGCGCCACGACAAGATCGTAGACCTTGACGATACCGGAGCCGATCAGCACCAGCGACGTGATGAAGACGGGCCGCATCATGGGAATGACGATGAAGGCATAGGTCTTCCAGGTGGGAATGCCATCCACGCGGGCAGCTTTCCATATGTCTTCGTCGATGCCGCGCAGGCCGGCCAGCATGATGCACATGATGAGCCCCGTGCTCTGCCAGAGCGCCGCGATGGTGATGCCGAAGATGACGATCTGCTGGTTGTAGAGCGGATCGAAGTTGAAGCTGGTCCAGCCAAGGCTTCGCACCACGCTCTGCACCCCATATTCGGGATTGAGGATCCACTGCCAGACGAGCCCGGTCACGATGAAGGACAGTGCGAATGGATAGAGGTAGATGGTGCGGAACGCATTCTCGAAGCGGATCTTCTGGTCCATCAGCGCCGCCAGCACGAAGCCGATGACGAGCGAAAGCACCAGCATGCAGAGGCCGTAGACCAGCAGGTTCTCGACCGACACGAGCCAGCGTTCGTTGGCCCACAGGCGGCGATACTGGTCCAGCCCCACGAAATTCAGGCGCGGCAGCAGCTTGGAATTGGTGAACGAATAGAACACCGTCCAGAGCGTGCCGCCCAGGAAGACGACGAGCGCCGTCAGGATCATGGGCAAGGTTGCAATCTTGGATGCGAGGTTCCGGCGTATCCCGGTCTTTCGCCTGCTCGGGGCATGATCAGTCATGACGCCGCTCTCTCCCTCCCGGAAAGTTGGGTCCGGCGCAGTGTCCCGCGCCGGACTTGAAGACGTGATGCGGATCAATCAGCCGAAGCGATGATGTCGGCGAAGCGCTTCTGCCCTTCTTCCGCAGTCATGGCCGGCGTGTTCCAGAACTGCACGATCACGTCCTGCAGCTGGTTCGTGGTATCCGGAGACATCGTCATCGTGGGGTCGGGCAGGATGTTGCCCTTGGCAAGAATGTCGATGCCCTTCTTCATGCAGTCATTGGCCGAATTCAGGTCCACGTCGCCACGCACCGGCACGGAGCCCTTCTTCAGGTTGAAGGCAACCTGCGTTTCCTTGGACAGCATGGTGGATGCCAGCACCATCTGGGCCTTGGTCTTTTCCGGATCGCTGAGCTTGGGGAAGTAGAAGGCGTCACCGCCGGTGGAGATGATCGGGTTCACGCCAAGGCCCGGCAGGCAGGTATATTCCTTGCCGGCCGTCTGCCCGGCCACCTGGAATTCGCCCTGTGCCCAGTCACCCATGATCTGCGCCCCGGCCTTAGCCGTGATCACCATGTTGGTGGCCTGGTTCCAATCCTGAACCTTGGTATCCTTGGACCATTCGCGCGCCTTGGCGGCTGCGGTCCAGACCTTGCCGAACTCGGCGCTGCGGGCCGCATCGGCATCCTTGTCGATATAGACCTTCTTCCAGGTATCGATGCCGGCCAGCGCGATGGCCATGACGTCGAAGGCACCCTTGACCTGCCAGCTCTGGCCGCCGATGGCGAGCGGCACGATGCCGGCCTTCTGCAGCGCCGGAACGGCCTTCTCGAATTCGTACCAGTCCTTCGGCACGGCCACGCCTGCCTTTTCGAAGGCGGCATTGGAGAGCCACATCCACTGCCAGGAGTGGATGTTGATGGGTGCGCAGTAGACCTTGCCGTCCTTGGTGCAGGCCTCGAGCAGCGAAGCCGGTCGGATGATTTCCTTCCAGTTTTCCTTTTCGGGTGTTCCTAGGCTGTTTCCTG
>JGI20283J13201_100093_pt1 | contig 36189 bp, 28 predicted proteins | sample Plalitdecfosmids_FD_13201 | JGI IMG/M metagenome (IMG submission 13201)
GTACAACGACACCTAGACCAATCATACGTCCTGCGGCATCTACTATACGCTATGCAGCCCACATTGATGCGAGGCAACGCACACGATATCACCGAGTGCTCTTCATCGGGTCGGTGCCGGTCAGCGTGAGCAGGCCCAGCTTGTAGTCCGGTCCCCAGCAGGCCGAGGCCGAGTAGACGACCATCACCTTCCCGTTGTGGTAGAGCGGCTCCGGTCCCTCGTTGACCGCGCCGGTCTGCCGCTCCCAGCTCAGCGTCGGCGAGCTCAGCCGTACCCGGGAACCGGTCAGGGTCCAGGGGTTGCTGAGCCGCTGGATGAAGTTGCTCTGCCCGGCCCCGTCACCGCCGTAGGTCGCCATCAGATAGAGGCTCGAGCCGACTTTCAGGACGCTGGCGTCGAGGGACCAGTCGCTGCCGAGGTCGGCCTTGAAGGTGTAGGGGCCCATCGGGTCCGTCCCGGCGGATTCCAGGACGTGCAGCCGTTGCGTGGGGTTGTAGTCGGAGACGTTCTGGCCGGCGGTGTAGTAGAAGTACCAGCGGTTGCCGTTCGGGCCGTTGATCAGGTGGAACTCCGGCGCCCACATGTTGCAGCAGCCGTTGGCCCGGCCGGCCAGGTTGAAGATGACCTGGTCAGGCGCGGTGGCCAGCCCGGCCAGGGTCGCCGATCGACGCATGGTGATGGTGGAGTTCCACGTCGTCGTGGCCAGGTAGTAGAAGCCGTTGTGGTACTGCAGCCACGGATCCGGCCCGTTGCGTTTGATCGGGTTGGTGAAGGAGCCGGCCGAGGCGGCCAGCGAGATCAGCTGCCACTGCTGGTTCGCGCCGTCGAGATCCTGATATTGCGAGACCTTGGCACCGTCGGCCGTGGAGTGCTCCCAGACCTCGACGGCCTTGCCGCTGGACCGGTTGATCAGCCGGGCGTACCCGCCGGCCGAGTCGGCCAGGCGGAACTGCTGGCGGGCGTCGTTACGGTCGGCGTTCTGCACGAGCTGGATGCCGTCGGTGCTGCTGGGCAGGTCGAGGACCTTGCCGCTGTGCACCGACTGCAGCCGGTACCAGCCGCCGCCGGAGTCCAGGAAACGCCACTGCTGCCAGGCGCCGTCGTTGCGGGCGTACTGGTTGATGGCGGCGCCGTCGGTCGTGGCCAGGTTGTAGACGTCGAGGGCTTTGCCGCTGTTCCGGTTGACCAGCACGTACGGCACGTTCGGTTGCACCGTGGCGGCTTCGGCGGCCGGGACGGCGATCGCCGTGCCGACCGCCGCGAGTATCGTCACCACACCGGTGAGCAGGATCTTTCGCATCGTCGGGTCTCCTTCGCGATCAGTGGACGAACGGCCAGCCGGCCGCGTCGTACCCGATGAGGTTGATGCCGAGGTTCGCGGCACCGCTGTCGGTGTAGTAGTGGTAGATCAGCAGCTCGGAATCGGTGTCGGCCAGGACTGCCTGGTGGCCGGGGCCGTGGATGCTGCCGTGCCCGGCGAGGACCTGAGTGCCGCCACCCGAGTTCAGATCAACCCCGTTGCGGTCGAGGAACGGGCCGGTCGGGCTCCCCGAGCGGCCGACCATGATCCGGTACGTGCTGGCGGCGCCCTGGCAGCACCGGTCGAACGAGACCCACTGGTAGTAGTAGGCGCCGTGCTTGAAAACGAACGGCGCCTCGATCGCGCCGCCACCCCGGCCGGCGATGCTGCGCAGGGTGGTGTCCGCGCGCTTGCCGGTCGACGGGTTCAGGGCCACCATCTTGATGCCGGACCAGAACGAGCCGAAGCTCAGCCACCACGCCCCCGAGTCGTCCACGATCAGATTCGGGTCGATCGCGTTGTAGTTGTCCGAGGTCCGTGACTCGACGACCAGGCCCCGGTCGGTCCACGTCCCGGAGGCCCCGGTCGGGCTGGTGGCCAGGAAGATCGCCGAGCGGTTGGACCCGAACGACGAGGCCGAGTAGTACAGCCAGTACTGCCCGTTGTGGAATGAGATGTCGGGCGCCCACAAGTTGCGGCTGCCGGCCGTGTAGGGCGTGGTCCACGGCGCCCCACCTGGGAAGACCGTGCCCGCGTTCCGGAAGGCAGTCCGGTCCGAGGAGGTCTTCAGCGCGATGTTGTCGCCCGTGTGCGCCACGATGTAGGTGCCACCCGGGGTCTTCACCATCGTCGGGTCGTGCGCGCCGATGTCGCCCGTGACCAGGCCGGGCCCGGGATAGGCGGCCGGCGGCACGGTGGGCGTCGCGGCGGCCAGGGGCGCCGGCGCCGTGGCGGCCTGGGCGTTGACGGCGACCGTCGCGGCGGCGACCAGGGTGGCGGCCGCAGTGGCGGCGAGCACGCCGCACCGAACGGTTTTCCTGCGTGTCCTGGACATGCGTCTCCTCGGGGATGGCGGTGGCCCATCACATCGCGCCTCACCAGCGCGATCGGGGGAAAGACATCGAGCCATGTAGATGTACCGGTCGATGTTAACGGTCACAATTGTGATGTCAAGGTTTCGGTTACGTGAAGACCGTCCGCCGAGTCGTCCGGCTTGGTCGCTACAGTGGAGGTATGGCGACGAGCGACCGGCGCGGACTGCTGCTGCGGTCGCTGCCTGTCCTGCTCCTGCTGACGCTCGTGCTGGCCGCAGCCCCGCAGCGATCCACTTCACGCCCGCAGGCCGCCGTCTCCAGCTCGGCCACCGCGCAGACCTCGGCCACGGCGGAGGACCCGGCTACCGAAGCCGCAGCGACCGACGACCCGCCGGCCGACCACGTCACCGCCCTTGCGGACCAGTCCACCGCGAGCGCCCGCGGTTCTCGCGCCCCGCCTTTCGCCTCCGTCTGATCACTCGGCCGGCGATCACGCCGCGCGGTGGTCACAGCCTGTCATCGACACGAGCGGATACCTCGACGGACGGACTTCTCCCATGAACGTGATCGCGGAAATGCTGCTGACCGAGCCCGCCCCGGCGGCGATCTGGGCGACGCTGATGCTCCTGACCTTCCCGGCTCTCCTGCTGCTGGGCAGCCCCACCGCCGCGCGGCACCCTCGGCGCGCGGCTCGGGAATGGGTGGCGGCGCTGCGCCGTCACGACGAGGAAGGCCGAGCCGAAGCCGCCCAGGCGACCCGCTGCGCCGAGGAGATCCGCGCGGCCGCCGACCATGCGGCCACGACCGCGCAGCGGTGGCAGCGGCTCTGGGAACAGAGCGAGGACGAGATGAACGCGGCGTGGCAGGCCTGGTTGGACGCCGACGCCCGGCTTCGCCAGGCTTTGACCGCGGCGGCGTGGGGCACGCCGCCCACGGCGCGGACCTGCGAGGAGTACGCGGCCCGCGAGCGCTACCTGCACCGTACGGTGGCAGCCGCGGCCGACCGGGGTGAGCTGCCCGCCGACGCCCTGACCGACTGGCCCGGCTGGGACGCCCGGCTCCATCCGGCCGAGCAGGACGTCGTGATCGCCCGCGCCTCGGCGGCTTGGTTGCGGCAACGCTACGAGCGGGCCGTCGCCGCGGAGCTGGCCGCCCGGCACGACGCCGAGCGCGCCCACCGTGCCGTGGGCAGCCTGCGGCACGAGGCGCACGTCGCCGCCGTACGGGCCCGGGAGCTCAGCGGGCTCCGGCCCGCTCCCCGCCGCGGTCGGGCTGCGGCGGGTCACGGGCCGGAGACGGTCCTGGCGAGCTGACCTGTCAGGCGCGGGTCCACTTCTGGTTGGCGGTGCCGGCGCAGTCCCAGAGCTGAAGCTGCGACCCGTTCGCCGTGCCGTTGTTCACCACGTCGACGCAGCGGTTGGCCGCCGTGTTGACCAGGTCTCCCCCGGCGCCGAGGGTGAAGCGCTGCGCGTTGGTGCCGTTGCAGGTGTAGAGCTGGATCGCCGTGCCGTTCGCGGTCCCGGCGGCGGCCGCGTCCAGGCACTTGCCCAGTGCGCGCACCGTGCCGTCACCGCTGATCGTCCACTGCTGCGCGGCGCTGCCGTTGCAGTCGTAGATCTGCAGCCGGGCGCCGTCGACCGGGTTCGCCCCGGGCACGTCAACGCATCGTCCGCTGAGGACAGAGCGCAAAGCGGCGGTCGTCCCGGTGGGCGGTGTGGCGTTCGCGTCGGCCCAGACGTACGTGCCCACCGTTTTAGCCGGCAGGGTGCCGGTGAACTGTTGCGTGCCCGCACGTACGGTGAAGGTCTGGTTGACGGTGCTGCGGTTGACCACCACCGTGACGAGGCTGCCGTCCGGGTTCAGGAACGCGACGTTGGTGACGGTGCCCGCCGAGCCGTTGTTGGTGTCGACGCGCTTGGCGCCGCGCTGGATGAACTTGGAGAACTGGGCGGTCAGGTAGTACTCCGGCAGCGCCCAGACAGTGTCCGGAGTGGACGGACTCTGCACCAGCATGGTGGGGTCGGGCGCGCCGGTCCACTTCTCCGGGGCGCGGTTCTGGTCGAGCATCGTCACCCAGTTCTGGTACATGACGGACTGGTTGCGCAAGTAGTCGACGATGCGGTTCGCTCCGGTCGTACCCCAGACGGCCCGCTCGGTCATCGCCACGTCCTTGCCCGGATAGCTGGCCTTGACCTGGCCCATCAGAGCCGGCTCGCCGGCGTAGTCGTGAAAGGCCAGCCCGTCGACGGCGTTGAACGCGTCACTCGGGCCACCCGGACTGCCCAGCACACCGGCGATGTACGACGGCCCCTCCGCGAAGTTGTGGTCGAAGGCCCAGATCTTCGTGCCGCCGACGCCGTTGCCGGTGAACTCGGCGCGCATGGCCACCGCGAGCCGGCGTTCCTGGTCCGCCGAGATGAGCGTGCCGGGATAGTCCGGCGGCGAGTACAGCGGCTCGTTCTGCAGCGTCACGGCGTGGATCGGCAGGCCCTGGGCGGCGTACGCCTGCACCGCCCGCCGGTAGTAGGCCGCCAGGGTGGGCACGTGCTGGTCGAGCAGGTTGCCGCCGATCAGGCTGTTGTTGGCCTTCATCCAGGCCGGCGGGCTCCACACGCTCGCGAAGATCAGCAGGTTCGGGTTGATCTGCCGGGCCTGCTTGAGCACGTTGATGATGCCGTAGTCGAGGTCCTTCTGGATCGAGAAGCGCGACAGCGCGGGATCCGCGGCGCCGTCGTCGTAGGTGTAGAAGGCCCGGCTGGTGAAGTCGCTGGTGCCGAAGGTGATGCGGGCGACGTTGAAACCCGCGCCGGTGCTCGGATCGAGCAGCAGGCGCAGGGTCCGCTCCCGGGCGGTGGCGCTCATCCGGGACAGGTTGTAGATGGTGGACTCCTCCAGCGAGGAGCCGAAGCCCAGGACGCTCTGGTACTGCCGGCCGGTGTTCGCGGTGATCGTCGCCGCGCCGCCGGCCGCCACGATCGGCACGTCCGGCTGCCGCGACAACCGGTACGGCGTACCGGCCAGCCCCGTCGCCGGGTCGGCGTACCAGTTCGCGTTCACCGGCTCGAAGCCGGCGGTCCGCGACTCTGAACTCCAGTAGACCTGCACCGACGTGGCGGCCGACGCCTCGCCGCCGATCGCCACGGCGCCGGCGATGCCGACGAGCGCGGTCACGGCGACGGCGGCAACCCGCGACCGCGACCGGCGGCCGGGGACAGTTGGGATCACACGAACTCCTTCCAGGGGTACGGGGCTTGCGTAACGGATACGAAACATCGTTACAGCCATCCGTGTCAATGAGTACCCCGTTGAAGCCAGCTCCAGGCTATGTAACAGGCGCAGGTTTGTTACATCAGCTGGGCGGAGCCGCGGTGGAGCCCCGGACCACCAGATCGGTGGCGAGCTCGACGTGCCGGGCGTCCAGGTCGTGCCGCTGGATCATCCGGATCAGCATCGTCACGGCCATCCGGCCCAGCTCGGCCAGCGGCTGGCGCACGGTGGTGAGCATCGGGTCCGTGGCCTGGCTGACCGTGGTGTCGTCGAACCCCGCGATGGACAGCTCATCCGGGACCCGCAGGCCCCGTTCGCGCGCGGCCCGCAGCGCCCCGACCGCGATCTTGTCGTTGAAACCGACCACCGCGGTCGGGCGCTCCGGCTGGTCGAGCAGGGCGCAAGCGGCGTCGTACCCCTGCTCGACGGTGGGCTCGTCGACGAAGCGGAGCAGGTCGGGCGACGGGAGGATGCCGACGTCGGCGAGGGCGGCCACGTACCCGGTCATCCGGGCGTCGGTGACCAGCCAGTCCCGCGGGCCCGCGACAATGCCGATCCGCCGGTGCCCCAGCTTGACCAGGTGGGACATCACATTGCGGGCGCCGGTCGTGTGCGCCGCGGACACCGCGACGATGTCGCGGGGCGGCGGCGTGCGCGGGTCCAGCACGACGAAGGCGAAGCCGCGGTCGCGCAGCCCTTCCAGCTCGGAGCCCGACTCGGGCGGCAGGATCAGGATCCCGCCACCGACGCCCTGACGGCCGGGCAGAGCGGACAAGGCGCTGCTGCCCCGCGCCGCTTTGCCGGCGTTGAGAATGGCGGTCATGCCGTGCAATTCCACGGTTTCCACGACCGACGACACCATCGGCCCGAAATACTCGTCGAGAAGGTACGGGCAGCGAATGTAGATGGCTCCCGGATCGGCGCGGAGCCGCTGCCCCTGCCCGCCCAGCCGGCCCACGGCCTCGAGCACGACCTCACGGGTGCGCGGTGCGACATTGGCCTGGCCGTTGAGCACCCGCGACACCGTGGCGATGGAAAGTCCGGTGTCGGCGGCCACCTCCCGCACCGTTGCATGCTGTCGCAAGAAGAAACCTTTTCACCGGCTGTCCCAGACCCGCTGATGATAGCGCTTACCGGCCCCGGGGAATGGGCCGTCGCCGATGGGTAGGGCTGGTCGGCGCGCCCCGGACCGCGTCGTGGGCGAGAATGTGCGGACACGCTTTGCCGCTCAGCTTCGGAAGGAACCTCTCTTGGCCGGTGGACTCGTAGCCCTCCTGGACGACGTGGCGGTGCTGGCCCGCGCCGCCGCCGCGTCCATCGATGACGTCGGGGCGGCCGCCGCGAAGGCCGGCGCCAAGGCCGCGGGCGTCGTCATCGACGACGCCGCCGTCACACCGCAGTACGTGCGGAGCCTGGCGGCCGAGCGTGAGCTGCCGATCATCAAGCGCATCGCCCTGGGCTCCCTGCGCAACAAGTTCCTGATCATCCTGCCCGCGGTGCTGCTGCTCAGCCAGTTCGTGCCGTGGCTGCTCACGCCGATCCTCATGCTCGGCGGCGCGTACCTGTGTTACGAGGGCGCCGAGAAGGTCTGGGCCAAGATCGCCCATCACGAGGCCCACGGCGCGGGCGACGAGGCCGCCCCGGACGAGAAGACCCTGGTGTCCGGGGCGGTGCGCACCGACCTGATCCTGTCGGCGGAGATCATGGTGATCACCCTCAACGAGGTGATCGACGAGCCGTTCTGGTCCCGCCTGGCGATCCTGGCCGTCGTCGCGGTCGTGATGACCGTCCTGGTGTACGGCGCGGTCGCTCTGATCGTGAAAATGGACGACGCCGGGCTGCGCCTGTCGGAGCGGTCCGGAGGCATCGCGACGTTCGGCCGTGGCCTGGTGCGGGCCATGCCCCTGGTGCTGACCGGGCTGACCGTGCTCGGCACCGCGGCGATGCTGTGGGTCGGCGGGCACATCCTGCTGGTGGGCACGGACGAGCTCGGCCTGCACTGGCTGTACGGGGCCGTGCATCACGTGGAGGAGGCCGCCCACGACGCCGCGGGTGTACTGGGCGGACTCGTCGGCTGGCTCGTCAACACGGTGTTCAGCGCGATCCTGGGACTGATCGTCGGCGCGGTGATCGTGGCGGTCATGACAGTCACGGTCCACCGCCGCAAGGCGAAGAGCACGGCTGAGGTCGGAGCGGGCACCGACCAGCACTGACGCCGCTCCCCCGCGACCGCCGAGCCGTCCGGCTCGGCGGTCGCTCATTTCCGTACGCCGTCACTGCCCCGGGACTGGTCCCGCCCGCGTGACCGCGGCGGATCGGAGCCGCTCTGGTACGTGATCCGCCACGAAAGGTTGACGCAGTGGCCGCACCTGGCGACACGCAGGCGTTTCGTCGTCCCGGCCGGGGCCGGCACCGTACCTTGTGATCATGGCGACGGAGGCGACCCGCGATGCGCGGCCCTCGTTGCCGGCGCTGCTGGCCCTGCTGCTCGCCCTGATCGCCGGGCTGTCGGCACCGCCGCTCGCCGCTGGGCCCAGTGGGCCCGCGACGACCGTGTCCGCCGGGGTGGCCCGGCAGTGTGACACCACGGTCGAGGTTGCCGCCGCTGCGCCGACCGAGCTGCCGCCCGTACCGGTGGCAGTGCTGCTCTGTGATCTTCCCGCCGCCGGCCGCGAGCGTGTCCTGCGCCCGCAGCTGGTGGTCGCGGCCCGCGCCGCGCGCGCACCGCCCGCCGCGTCCGTCTGACGATCCGCCCGGGCGGGCAACAGTCCGCTCCCCGGTCGTCCTGCGTCGCGTCTCGAGCCGGGCGTTCCCACCTCCCCCGGCTACGGGCGGGACGGCGCTGCCGTTTCATCGACTCCGTATCTATCGAGGGACTTCTCTGACCATGAACGTGGTAGCGGACATGCTGTTGACCGAGCCCGCCCCGCTGGTGATCTGGGTGACGCTGCTGCTGGCGGCCACCCTGTCGGTGCTGGCGCTGGCCGGCGTCGACGGCGTACGGGATCCGCATCTGGTGCTGGTGGACGCCGTGCCGGGGGTGCGCCGCTTGCGGGCGCGGCGGGCCCGGCGCCGGGCGGACGCCGCGCACGCGGTGCGGTATGCCGACGAGCTCGTCGTGGCCACCGGGCGGGCCGCCCGGGTGGCCGACCTGTGGCGCGAGCACGCCGAGCAGAGCGCGCAGCGCGCCGACGCGGCCTGGCAGGTCTGGCAGGACGCCGAGCAGCGGCTGGTGGTCATGCGCGCCGCGTCCGCCTACCCGATGCCGGACGCCGGCACCCCGGCCGAGCACGCCGAGCGTGACCGCTTCCTGCACCTGGCGATCGGCGGGGCTGTCGACCGCGGAGACCTGCCCGCCGAGGCGCTCACCGGGGACGGTGGCTGGGATCCGTCGCTGCACCCGGTCGAGCAGGAGCGCGCGGTGCAGCAGGCCACGGTGGCCCATCGGCGCGCGCTGTACCAGCGGGCGGTCATGGCGGAGAAGGCCGTGCGGCACGACGCCCGGCTGGCCGTCGCCTCCCGCGACAGCCTGCGGCAGGAGGCCGCCGTCGCCGTCGCCCGGGCCGGCGCCGTGCGGCACCTGGCGCCGGTTGTCCGGCCGGACCCGGTGTCGCGGCCCCGGCGGGCCGTGCTCGCACCCGCCTGACCGCCATCGCCCCACGGACCGGAGCCCGGCCGACGGCCGGCCACAACCCAGCCACGACGTCCGGAACGTCTCCGGATCTTTCGCCGGTTGATGTCCGAATCCCTGATCTCCGCGCGGTACGAACTCGCGCCACCGTCTCCGCCGCAGCTCACCGGGGTGGGATTGCTGGCCAGCAGAACGCTTCACCTGCGGAAAGTCCAGCGGCTCGATCCAGTTTCCGGAATGTTTCGGAAAAGTTTTGACAAGCGGTGGACCAGCCCCCTACCGTCGCCATCGACGGGGCTGAATGACCGTCGAAGCCATCCATCGCGACCCGCTCCCGGTCGTACAGGACGACCGGTCCCACCGCGCGGAACGACGCCGATGCCCGGCGGCCCTCCACCCGGCCGCCGGCAGACCGCCGGCCCTCACCGCGCCGCTGGCCCCCGCCAGCCGTCACGAGGAGGAAGCACCTACATGACCGACATCCCCATCCAGCCGAGGAGACGCCGCTTGCGGATCCTCCTCGGCACCGCGTGTACGGCGGTGCTGGCCGTCGCCGGCACGGTCGTCGCCGCCCCGAGCGCGCACGCCGAGGCCGACCGGACGGTCAGCTCCAACACCACCGGCACGCACAACGGCTACTACTTCTCGTTCTGGAAGGACAGTGGCAACGCCAGCATGACGCTGCGCGAGAACGGCCGGTACTCCAGCAGCTGGGACCGCAGCACCAACAACTGGGTCGGCGGCAAGGGCTGGGCCACCGGCTCGCGCCGTACGGTCACCTACTCCGGCTCCTACAACCCGGGCAACAACAACACCTATCTCGCCCTGTACGGCTGGACGCGTAACCCGCTCATCGAGTACTACATCGTCGAGAACTTCGGCAGCTACAACCCGAGCAGCGGCGCCACCCGGATGGGCACCGTCACCTCCGACGGCGGCACGTACGACATCCTGCGCAGCCAGCGGGTCAACCAGCCCTCGATCGACGGCACCCAGACGTTCTACCAGTTCTGGAGCGTCCGGCAGTCGAAGCGCAGCAGCGGCACCATCACGATCGCCAACCACTTCGACGCGTGGGCGCGGGCCGGCCTGAACCTCGGCACGAACCACGCCTACCAGATCATGGCGACCGAGGGCTACCAGAGCGCCGGCAGCTCCGACATCACCGTCAGCGAGGGCGGCGGCGGCAACCCCGGCAACCCGGGCACGCCGACCACCCCGCCGCCCGGCAACCCGGGCAGCAACTGCACCGCCACGATCACGGCCGGCCAGCAGTTCGGTGACCGCTTCAACCTCAACGTCGCGGTCAGCAACGCGAGCAACTGGGTCGTCACGCTCAACCTGAACGGCGGCCAGAGCATCCAGAACAGCTGGAACGCCGCGGTCACCGGCACCAGCGGCACCGTCACGGCCAGACCGAACGGCAGTGGCAACAACTTCGGGGTGACGATCATGGCCAACGGCAACTGGACGTGGCCGACGATCGGCTGCCGCACCGGCTGACGTCCGTCCGACTCCTTTCACCGCACCTCGTGGCGCGGCGGCCCCGGCCGCCGCGCCACTTGCGTCGTCACCAGGGCACGACGCCGTCGTCGTTGAAGAACGAGCCGGTCGGACCGCCGTCGGGCAGCGTGGCCAGCCGGATCGGGGTCGCCGCGGCCTCGCTCACGGGCCGCCCGAAGAAGCCGGTGAAGTCGGTGGCGACCAGGCCCGGGCAGGCGGCGTTGACCAGGATTCCGGTGCCTTCCAACTGCCGGGCGTAGTGCACGGTGACGGCGTTGAGATACGACTTCGTCGGCGAGTACGCGGCCATGACCGGGCCGACGTCGACGGCCGGATCCGCCTGCCAGGTCAGCGATCCGACGCTGCTGGAGATGTTGACGATGCGTGGCGACGGTGCCTGCCGCAGGAGAGGCAGCACAGCGTTGGTCACCCGGATCACGCCGTACACGTTGGTGTCCACGACCTCGCGGACGACGTCGAGGTCGAGGGTCGTCGGATCCTGCACCCACCCCGGCCCGGTCTCGCCCGAGATGCCGGCGTTGTTGACGAGCACGTCGAGGCGCCCGGCCTCGCGGGCGATCAGCTCCGCGGCCCCGGTGACACTGCGGTCATCGGTGACGTCCAGCGGAACGGCGAAGGCATCGACGCCGGCCGCCCGCAACGACTTCACCGCCGCCTCGCCCCGGGCCTGGTCGCGGGCGCCCACCGCCACGCGGTAGCCGCGTGCGCCCAGGCCCGCCGCGATCTCGTACCCGAGTCCCTTGTTCGCGCCGGTCACCAGCGCGGTCTTGTTGTCGCTCATGGCGCCGATGCTGACTCGGCGGCCGGGCCGGTGCTTACACCGTTGTGGTGCGCTGTCATACCGCCCGGGTATCACCGCAGTATCGTTGCGCGGTGGACACGCTGGAGACCCGCGAGCTCAGGTACTTCGTCACTGTCGCCGAGGAACTGCACTTCAGCCGGGCGGCCGAGCGCCTCGGCATCGCCCAGCCGCCGCTGTCCCGGGCCATCCAGCAGCTCGAACGCCGTCTCGGAGTCACGTTGCTGGACCGCAACCGCCGGGGCGTCACGCTCACCGGCGCGGGCCAGGTGCTGCTCGACGAGGCCCGCGCCATCCTTGACAGCGCCGAGGCGGCCGCCCGCCGCACCCGCCGCGCCGCCACGGCCACGAACCGCCTGACGCTGGCGACCAAGGCCGGGGCCAACCACGAGCTGCTGCGTGAGCTGCTGGACGCGTACGCCGCCGAACCGGGCGCGGCCGAGATCGACGTGGTGCTGTGCGGCATGGGCGACCAGGCCCGGATGTTGCGCGACGGCCGCGCCGACGTGGCGTTCATGCAGCGGCCGTTCGACTCCCTGGCCGGCTTCGACACCGAGGACGTGCTGACCGAGCAGCAGATCGCCGTCGTGCCCGCGGCCCATCCGCTCGCCGCGCGGCCATCCCTGCTCATGGCCGACCTCAGCGACGTTCCCGGCCTGCCGGTCGCCCGCTGGCCCGGTCAGGACGGCACGTACGCGGACGGCCCGGGCCCGGAGATCCACGACCTGTCGCAGCTGGCTCAGCTGATCGCCCTGGGGCACACCATGGCCGTCATCTGCGCCTCGGCCCGGACGTGGCTGTGGGGCGCGCACGCCGCCATCCCGCTGACCGACTCGCCTCCCGTCACCACGGTGCTGGCCTGGCCCGCGCACAGCCGCTCCCGGGCCGTGGCCGGGCTCGTCCGCACGGCGACCCGGTTGTGACGGCAGCCGTCATCCGCTGAGGCGGGGATGTCCGTCGCCACGATCGGTGCGTCGGGCCGGGCGAGTTGGCCCTGCTTCGCTCCCGGCCAGGAATGTCCCATGTCCGCGAGGAGGGGCTGGACGCGATCCGCTCGACGCCAGTGAAACGGGTCCGGGCGGAGGTGTCGACGGCGTACGCCGACGTCACGGTCAGCACCGCCCGCCGCCGGTTCGCCGCCGCCGACCCCCAGGTGCTGGACACGCTGGTTACCGCCATGCGGTCGTACTTCCATCAGGTGCTGGCCCCGGACTGCCGGCCCTGCAGCGCATCCACCGCCGGTTCGTCGGCGAGGCCGCGAGCCGCTATGCGGTAGCCGGGGCCGACGGCGTCCTCACGGACCTGCACCGGGCGATCCGGTGGCAGGCGCCGGTGCTGGAGGTCGACACCTGGCAGAACGGTGGAATTCGGCTCGGCGGGCACGGGCTCGTGCTGGTGCCGTCGCCGTTCGCCGGCCCGCGCCCGCGGGTGCTGGTCGGGCCGGACCGGCCCGCTCTGATCGTCTATCCCGTCGAGCCGCCGTCCGGGCTGGACAGCCGGCCGGCCGGCTCGGCGGCCCTGGCCCGACTGTTCGGCCGGACCCGCAGCGTGGTGCTGGTCCAGGGGCCGGCACGACGAGTGACGTCAGGGCCGGAGGTTCTCCAGGTCCTCCAGCAGGCTCGGGTGCGTCGGCTTCCAGCCCAGCGCCTCCCGGGTGTGGGCGCTGGACGCGGGCTGGTCGGTGGCGAAGATCGCGCCGAGCGGCCCGTAGGTCTCCGCCGGCACGGACTGGACCGGCAGGCCCAGCCGCCGGCCGATGACGCCGGCGATGTCGCGCACCGCGTCGCCCTCGTCGGCGACCGCGTGCCAGGCGGTCCCGGCCGGCGCCTCCTCCAGAGCCAGCCGGAAGAGGACCGCGGCGTCGAGTGCGTGCACGGCCGGCCAGCGCTGCGTGCCGTCGCCCGGATAGCCGGAGACCCCGGTCTGGCGGGCGATGCCGGTCAGCAGACCGGCGAACCCACCGTTGCCCTCGTTGTGGACCGTGCGCGGCAGGCGGATCGCCGTACTCCGGACCCCGCGCGAGGCCAGGTCCAGGACCGCCTGGACGCCGCGGCTGCGACCGCCGACCAGCCCCTCGGTCGAGAGCGGATCGGCCTCGGTGGAGGCCCGGCCCTCGACGTACGGGGTGCCCGAGACAGTGACGAACGGGCGGTCGCTGCCGGCGAGCTCCTCGCCCAGGGCCGCGACGGCGGCGTTCTCCTCGGCGACCGCCCGGGCGACGGCCTCGGCGGTGCTGAAGTCGTGGCTGAACGCCAGGTGGATCACCCCGTCGGCCTGTGCGGCGCCGGTCCGCAGGACGTCGAGGTCGGCGAGCCCGCCGCGGAGCGTCTCGGCGCCGGCCGCCTCGGCCGCCGCCGCGGACGCCTCCGAACGGGCCAGCGCCAGCACGGTGTGGCCGTGGGTGAGCAGCTCGGTGACGACGGCCGACCCGATGAGGCCGGTGCCGCCGGTGATGAAGACGCGCATGGAACTCTCCCTGAGTGATGGGACTCTTATCCCATGACCCTACCAGAGTGATGGGACAGAAGTCCCATCGCTTATGATGGACCCATGGCCCGATGGGAACCAGGCGCGCGCGAACGACTCGTCATGGCTGCCGTCGACCTGTTCACCGAGCAGGGCTACGACGCCACGACGGTCGCGCAGATCGCCGAACGCGCCGGGGTCACCAAGAGCACCTTCTTCCGGCACTTCCCGGACAAGCGCGAGCTGCTGGTGGCCGGCCAGGAAACGCTGAGCCGGCTGCTGGCCGAGGGCATCGCCGAAGCACCGCCCGGGGCGAGCCCGCTGGACGCGATCGCCGCCGGCCTCGAGCGCGCCTCGAGCGCCCTGGGCCCGGCGAACCGAGAGCTCGGCCCCCGCCTGAAAGCAGCCGTCGCCGCCAGCACCGAGCTCCAGGAACGGGACGCGCTCAAGAGCGTCAGCCTGGCGGCCGCCATGACGACGGCGCTCATCGCCCGCGGAGTGCCCGACCCGACCGCTGCGCTGGCGGGTGAGCTGGGCGTGCTGGCCTTCAAACGGGGATACGCCGAGTGGTCCGAGGGCGACCAGGACGATCTCGCGCCGTACACCTTGGCGGCTCTGAAAGAGCTGCGGGCCGCGAGCGCGGCGCTGAGCTGATGGAACTCTCCTCGTCCTTCGGCTCGGCGGCACCCGAGTACGCCGAGCACCGGCCGGACTACGCGCAGGAAGCGGTCCGCTGGGCGCTCGACCTCGCGCCCGGGCGGCGGGTGCTCGACCTGGGCGCCGGGACCGGCAAGCTCACCGGCACGCTGGCCGCGGTGGGCGCCGAGGTCACCGCGGTGGAGCCGGACCCGGCGATGCTGGCCGAGCTGCGCCGTGCCCGGCCGGAGGCGCGTGCCCTGGCCGGGAGCGCGGAGAAGATCCCGCTGCCGGACGCGTCCGTCGATGCAGTGCTGGCCGGCAATGCCATGCACTGGTTCGACATGGCGGTCGCGGGACCGGAGATCGCCCGGGTCCTCGCCCCGGGTGGCATCCTCGCCGGATTGTGGAACGTGCTGGACGACAGCGTCGACTGGGTCGCCGGGCTGGCCCGGGTCAGCGGGAGTGCGGTCATCGGCCCGCGGGACACCCCTGCTGCCTGGCGTGCCGAGACGGCCGGGGCACACCTGCCGAGGACCGGCGGGGTCGCCGCCCGGTTCGGGTCGCCGGAGCAGGCCGGTTTCCCGCATGCGCAGCGGCGCACCGCCGACTCCCTGGTCGCGACCCTGGCCACGAGGGCCGGGCTGCTCACCATGCCCGAGCAGGAGCGGGCGGCCACGCTCGGCCGGATCCGTGCCTTCCTCGCGGGCCGGCCCGAGACGGCGGAGGGCGAGTTCACGCTGCCGATGCTGACCTGCGTGCTGCGCGTCCGGCGGCTCTGACCGGCGCCTTGCTCGCCAGCGGGCCGGAGGCGGCGGGCGGGTCGCTGAACTGCGCGCTGCGCGTCCGCGGCCTCGGAGCCACACCTTCCTCGCCGGTCGACCACGGCCCCCGCGGGCAGGTCGCTGACTCACGCGCTGCGCGTCCGGCGGCTCGGAGCGGCGCCGCGGCGGGACATCGGCGAACTCGACCGGCCCCCATACTGAACCGGTGACCGACATCGTCACCTTCGGCCCCGGCGAGCCGCCCCGGCGGCCGTCCCGCCGCCTGGTGGTGGCCGGTGTCATCGTGCTGGCGGCCCTCGCAGCCGGGACGATAGCGGTCGTCCTCGACCACCGTCGCGCACCGATCCCACCCGCGGCCTCAGACCCGGTGCCGCCGACCGCCGGCCCGTCCTGCCCGCAACCGACGCCCGCCACAGCCGTAGAACCGGTCGCAATGATCGTCGGCTGTGCCCGCGGCGGCATGAGCCTGGACCGCCGGGACCCCACGGCGAGCAAAGGGCCATGGACCGTCGTCGTCCGCCGCACCGACGGCTCACTGGGCCGGCACGGCGCCGTGGTCACTTTTCCGGTCGCCGCACCACCCGCGGGCGCCGACACCGTCAAGGTCGGCGGCAAGGCCGGTAAGGCCGGGCCGGACTCGGTGACCTGGCCGGTCGACGGTGCCTACGCCCGCATCCGGGGCGACCTCCCCGAATCCACCCTGATCACCATCGCGGCCCGCACGACCGTCGCCGGCGGCCGGCCGGTCATCAAGGAGCCGCCGGCGGGTTACGCGGTGGCCGGCGGCGGGCCGTACCGGCCGCCTTACATCCACGAGGTCCGCTACGGCAGCGCCGCGCTGGGCGAGCAGGCCGCGCTCGGCGGTGGACTGGCCTACACCGGGGTCGTTCGCGGCGGCGGGTTCGAGGACCAGTTGTACGCGGCCCACGCCACCGCCGCCGGGCAGGTCGGTGACCGCCCGGCCGTGGTGTCGCCGGTCTTCGGTGGCAACGCTTCGCTGGCCTGGGAGCCGGCGCCGGGCGTGGTGGCGTACGTCGGCTACAGCGGATCGTCGCTCACGGACGATGCCGTGGCCGCGCTCCTGCGGCTGGCCCAGCGGTCCCGGCCGGTGAACGACCGGCAGTGGCGGGCGACGAGTCCGCAGGCGGTGGAACAGAGCAACGAGCCGGGCTGAGGTCAGCGCAGCTTCACCTCCAGGGTGTGCCGTCCGCCCGTACCCGCGGCGACCAGCACCTCGGTGCCGCGGGCGGTGCTGCGCTGCTGGTGTGCCGTCGGCTTGCCGTCCAGCCGTACCCCCGTCACCGACGCACCCGCCGGCAGCACCGCGCCGAGGGTGAGCTTCGCCCGCAGCGCAGCCCGGACCGAGACGGTTAGGGTGCCGGCGGTCCGGCCGGCGGTCACGTCCAGCGAGCCGCGGCCGAGCCGGATGTCGTGCCCGGCGATGCGGTCCTGGCCGGGCGGCAGCGCCGGCACCACCGACAGCCGGCCGCGGCCCAGGTCCGGGTCGACGCCGAGCTGCTGGTGCACCACCGGCCAGAGCACCCCGTACGCGCCCCACGCCTGCAGCACGCTGGAGCGGCTCAGGAAGTCCCGCTCGATGTTGGCCACGAAGTCCGGTGACGGCGCCACCTCCGGCATCGCGCCGGGCATCTCCCAGACCGCCGGGTCGAGCTGGATGCGGGCGTTGCCGGTGGTGTAGCGGCGTTGCGGGCCGAGCCGGCCGTAGTTGCCCTCGGCGACGGCCATGACGGCGGTGTTGAGGGAGAACGTGGCCCGCTCGGCGGGCACACCGGACACCACGCTGTCGCAGGACGGGCCGGTGTTGCCGCCCGGTGCGGCGGTCGGCCCGCTGCCGGTGTGGAAGAGGCCGAACTCGCCGGTGTAGCAGTCGCGTTCCCGCTGGGCCAGCGCGGCGTGGGCGTGGCCGGTGGCGGCGAGCGGCCCGGCGGGTGACTCGGCCTCCATCGGGGTCAGGCCGGTCCAGTGCCGCTGGAACACCTTGCCGTTGCCGGGATCGCTCAGCGAGTCGGCGTACGCGTCGGCGTCCCCGCCGTACCACCAGGCCTGCTCGAAGGCCCGCTCGCGCCGCTGGGCCTGGGTGGTCGCCCAGCTCGCGGTGGCCCGGTCGCCGCGCGCGCCGGCCAGGTCGGCCAGGTCGCGGAGCCCGCGGATACCCAAGTAACACCACGGAGGAAGTCACAACCAAGGACTACTCCCAAAATTCCACGACCACTTCGGTAACATGCGTGTCCCGATACTTTCTACTGCATGTACTTGACTTTGCAGCATCACGACGAACTTCCTCAACCATGGCGCTGCAGGCCGCACCTGTCGTACGCCTACTACCAGCCGAGATCATCCTCGACATCAGCGATCTTCTCCCGCCAGATGCAATACTAGCGTTGAAGCTTACGCATCGTCGATTCAACACCCTACTATCCCTCAAGTCACGGTTGACTGGCGAAACACTATCGGTTTGCGAACGACTCGCCATAATCGACCACCTCAGCCGACCAAATGCGCAGCCTGCTAAACTACGTTGTGTCATATGCAAGCAACGATACCCTCTCAGCCTGTTCATATCAGGTGGCGTGCCATATGAGGTACCACCCTCGTTCGCAGCACGAGCCCAACAATCCAACTACATTGGTCTCCCAAAACGGGTATGTTTATGGGAGGTGCGTAGGCTAATGAGGATTGTCAACACTGGACCCCAAGGTATCGATAGATGGGTCACTCAGAAAGATCTCATGTGCTTGTGTTGCGGCAGTATCAAGAGCTGGAATGCTTGTGATTGTAATTGTGAGACTTGTCTGTCGGCACCTGTGAGGGTATATACACGCTGTTTGTCGAGACTGGCCAGGGTTGATGATCCCTGTTTTGCGGAGATGCTGTGAGGCACAGACCCGAGAGCGGTAAGAAGTCGGTCACGAACAAGTGGGGTAAGATATAGTCCTCGACCGATCTCAGGATCAGACTCCAACCTGTCTGGCATAGAGTGGCGACCTGGCTACGCAAGTTGGTTGTCTGTAAGCTTTAGGCTCACATGATATGTACCTCGGGATTCGCAATGGGCGCCAGGATCCAGCGATACCGGTACAGCCCAGCAGGTAGGCCATCCAAGACCATTCCAATCATTCACCTCGTAAGGACCACTCCACGCTCACGCACGTCGTCATTAGTACGCTGCCTTCCCGGCTTCGGTTTTGTCGGCGGAGAAGGGAAACATGTAATACAAAGTCGTTAATCATTCAAGCACCAGTCCATTCTCATAGTCGTGTCTTCTCATCAATCATCAACCCCTCGCGCTCATTCCGCACATCCATCTTCTCCACATCCGTCCTCAGCCTCATCTTCTGCATCTGCAGCTCCTGTCCCCATCTCCTCACCGTCGCCAGCGCCCACCACTGCGCGAGCATCAAAAACAATCCCGTCCACGCAATCACGCCCAGCACCGTAGAAAAGTTCTTGGCGCACTTGTTAATCCACTCGTCGTCCCATCCCAGCCCGGCATCAATGTCGCGACATATCGCCTTGTGGTCTACATTCCATCGCGGAATAACCGGGTTCTTGAACCCTGCGTCGAAAGGCACGAGTATGTTTATCAGCGCGAAGGTTACGAAAGATAGGGCTGTCGTGTGTGTGAGGGTGTAGGCTGAAACGAAACTCGGTATCATCTGCGCGCGTTAGCTCGGACGTCGAGACTCGGACGAAACGAATCGGAACGGGAGGGGAGCTCACCCGCGTTGCGCCGATGAAACCCAACACGCTCGATGACGCTGCGATGAGGTTGTAGGCTAGCGACCAGTGTGCGCGGTATTGCTGTGTTCCTGGCAGGACGAAGGAGAGCGCGAGGAGGGCGTGTGTGAAGAATGTGAGGGCTGGGAGGACGATGGCTAGGAATCTATGAGGAGGGTTTGTTAGAAAGTGAAGTGCACGACATCCGCTGCGTTCCGGATCTGGAGAAACGTACCTAGTCTGCGCTTGCTCTCTTGTTAACGCCATATTGCCAGATATATCCTTTTCCCAATTCCGTTCTTCTCCAGATATTCACGATGCGTCGTAGCGAAACAAAACGATTCGGTGCGATACGCTTCGGTGCGATGCGATGCGATGCGAAGATGCGATGCAGCAAGAAAACCAGACAAGATTCCTTTGTCGCGCGCCAGCAAAGCAAGGGCAGCACCACCAACGCTTAAACAACTTTCGCTCGCTCGCGCCTGTGACCAAGGGCTAGCCCAAATGCCTGTTTTGGCCGAATAGATAGCGATTCGCTGCGCGCCAAACGATATCCTGTCGTGTCGGTGTCGTGTCGTGTAGGTTTTACTTTAGCTCCGGGAGGTTGCGGATCAAGGACGTCATATGTCTAATCAAGTCGAAATGCTCCCTGGTTGCGCAAGGGATGGAAAGATATGTGGCGTCAACTCGACGATGGCAAACTCTTCTGCTCGTGCTGTGTATGCTATGAAGGATTCGTGATGGCAAGGTAACGACGCCGTAGGTATATCTTTGTACGGTAAACAAGGTTTCCGTCCGGTCTATCCACACCCATGCATAATTTCCCGGATCGCGCGGGACTGGATTCGTAAGAATCCCATCATCAATGAATCGTCATCGGCGCTTGGGATTATTGAAAAACTGCCCGATTGCGATTTCCATGACTTGCGCTGCCACTCGGAGTCATCATGACAAGTTCTTGCGATATTGAAGAATGACACGCGATCATAGTTCCCGGGAGATCGGCATGTTTTTTCTGGCCAGAATGCCATGCGTGCTGTACGGAGTTTAGTGGGCGGGCGGCAGGTGGGTTTCATTTCTAGCGGGATTCGGGGGGTGCGCGGGGCATGTGATGGCGCGATTTTATATTTTGGACGCGTTGACGCGTTGGCGCTCGAGGTAGCCTCAGCTTTTCGATCGTGTGGTTTGTTGTCTAGTCACAAACGAAGAATCGCGTTTGCTGTTCGACAAAAACGCTGTACTCACTTCTGCTCGAATTAGAACATCCGTGTTGCCCGCGAGACCGAGAGCCATTGTGGCTTGGTGCGGTGGAAAATGACGATGGAATACTAGCCCGATCACGACGCACTCGTTTGCTTGGGGAAACCGAAACAGAAAGTCGAGATGGTAGGAGTCTTGTAAGTTCAATTCTTATTTCTACAGACTATCGCCAACTGGTTTTCTGTCCCAGGGCGTCAATGTCACGAGACGTCAATAGAGAACCTTGGAACTTCCAGTCTTCCATACAACCACCATGCGAACACGCGTCTAAGCGAAGACGTAGCAAGGGATGCCGTACTGTATAATGTCAGTGATTATTCACCAGATGCTGGAAAATCCACAAGACTCACGTTGGTAGGAGCGTTAAACTTGAGATTCTTGTCCAATTCCGAAATCTCAGTAATCTCAGAGTCCTTTAGGGTGAAGCCAACAACGTCCAAGTTCTGCTGCAGACGGTTCTGCGAGTTGCTCTTGGGTATGACGGAGATGCCGCGCTGTGTCGACCATCGCAGCAGGACCTGTGCAGGTGTCTTGCCGTGCGCCTCGGAGATCTTCTTGATGACCGGGTGGTCAAAGAGAAGAGGAGTATCCGCCGCGATCTTCATGTCGCACTCGATGAACGACTGCGGGCCAAACGACGAGTAGGCGGTGACCTTGATGCCGTTGTCCTCGGCGAGCTTGATGAGGTTGGGCTGGACGTAGTATGGGTGGTGCTCGATTTGCAGAGTCGCAGGCTTGACCTTTGCGTATGTGAACATGTCGAGCAGCAGCGCGCCGGAGTAGTTGGATACACCGATGCTCTTTGCCAAGCCCTTCTTCTGTATGTCCTCAAACGCCTCCCATGTGTCTTGCAGCCTCGCCTGGCTGTGGATGATCTTGCTGTTCGCGTCGTCGGAGAACCAGCCAGGTGGGTACCGTGTCTCGGGCGAGACATACTTGAGCGCGACGGGGAAGTGGATGAGGTAGAGGTCGAAGTAGTCGACGCCCCAGTCCTTGAGCTGCTTCTTGACAATGGGCTCGACCTGCTCCTTGTCGTGGAATGTTTGCCACAGTTTGGAGACGATGAAGAGTTCTTCGCGCTTTACGAGGCCCTCCTTGATGGCGCGGGCGACACCCTGGCCGGACTCGACCTCGTTGCCGTAGTCTGTGAGTTGTATTAGTCCATGTGACCGAAGGTTTCTATTCTTCTCAAAACGCTAGCATTCTGAATGTCGCGCAGGAACACAAAGCCACCGGCAGATCCGGTCCACCAGCCGTCTGCCACTGCCACTACCGCCTTCGCAACATATACTCAAAGACATGGCTGGCGGACCTTCTTGAAACTTGAAGCATTTCTGCGCAAAGGATACCACTAATAGAACGAACACGAAGAGTACGTACCGCATGCGCCATCGAACAACCTGTATCCAGTCTTGATGGCATTATACACAGTGTCCGCGCAAGTAGCGTTATCGACCTTCCACAGACCGAAGCCAACCTGGGGCATCTTGTTCCCATCGTTGAGGGTTACGTAGGGCGTTTCAACAGCCATGGTTGCGAAAGAGTTGCGGTTGTAGAGTGCTTGTCGTGGGAGGATGTTCGTAGGTTTGGATATGCAAGTGCGAATTGGAGGGAGGAAAGAGCTTCTAGAAACAGCGGCAGAGGAGAAGCAGCGCACAGTATTTGTACTCGCACGGCAGAAGCGCCCAGCAATCATTATCTATATATTTCCAAGGCACCGCGAAAAACGCCAGGCGCCTGCCGTCTATATACGCCGTGTTAGAGGCTAGATACAAACTACCCTGCATGTTCAACCGGAGAAGTGGATCGAGTGGTTGCTACTTTACCCTGCTGGGAGATGCATCCGCTGTTATTTACCCTTTGACGCGCCGCTGTGTTGTGTTGGTGTGACTTGTTTCCAAGCTTGATGTCTTCTAGACTGTTGATTTACAATCGCTCATGAGTATATGCTGCTACCGAACAAATTTATGCGATCTGAATGCATTGTGATTTGGTTCGCGTTATGGGTGATGTGGTTGCGAAGCAAAACGCCGATGACGTTCATTGTGGCGGGGTCAAAGTTGCCCCTCCATGTCCAGATTATCACGGTGTCACGGATAAAGTACCTCCTTCAGGCACCGGATAATTTTGCGTTCCAACACCGAGCGGACCGATGGCCCCACGCTGGATGATGTCCGTGGGGTTCAATGCTCGTGCTCGTGTAAAGGATATTTTCACGACAGCTGACCTGCATGCATCAAGACGTTCATCAGAAGTTTCCGTGCCACAATTTGGACACTGGATCTTGGTTTGATCGTCGTTCGTTCAGTTTTATCCTATTCACTTCCAGTTCGCTTTGATATGACGGCAAATTCTCCCTTTCATGCCTCAATCTGGGTGACAAGCTTGCCCGTGTTACCGCCACTGAACAGCTTCGTCCACGTTTTCGGTATGTCCTCGAACTTGGTCGGCACCACTGTCTCAGTCTCAGCACCCATCTGAATCTTGCCTTCCTTGACACCCTTGATCAGCTCTTGCGTGATCGGGCCTGCCTTGCCGGCAGTCATAGCATCGATCACGATGAACCCTCTAATCTCGATACGATTCGCGATGATTTCGAACCTGTGCACCAAGTCAGCTTTTGTCTCCCGCAATTCGTTGATAGACGTCACGAACCAATTCTGAATGCCAGCGCCCTGCCCCAGCGAGTTGTACGTCGCTACCGCACCACAAGCTGCCACACGCCCGAAACGCTTGATGCGCGTAAGCATCAGATCCAGAATCTCTCCGCCAACGTTGTCAAAGTAGACTTCCACGTAGCCCTCGGTAGCTTTCTTAAGATCCTCCGGGAACGAAGCGGACTTGTAGTCGATACAGATGTCTGCACCCAGACTCTCCACCCACTTGCACTTCTTTTCCCCACCGGCGATACCAATGACTTTCTTGCATCCAACGATGTGCTTGGCAATCTGGACGACCATGCTGCCCGTTGCGCCAGCCGCACCCGAAACAACGACGGTGTCTTCTTTTGCGGTGCGCACAACGTCTACAAGGCCGTAGTACGCTGTGAGACCGGTGCCACCCAGCGCGCCCAAGAAATGAGTGGGTCGAATACCGGCTTTGTCATCTGCCTGAATGGGACGGACTTCCTTCGCGTTCACGATGGCGTACTCCGTCCACCCGAACGATCCCATGACTAGTTGTCCCTTCTTCAAGTTGTCGGCGTTTGATTCAATGACTTCGGCGACGGCATATGCGTGCATCACCTCACCCTTCTTCACGGGTGCAACATACAGACGCTCAGGGTCCATATCTTTCTGGATCCATCCTCGCTGTGCGGGGTCGTTGGAGAGGTAGATTGTCTTGACAAGCGCTTGACCATCTCCTGGTGCAGACAGAGACGTGGTTTCGAGTGAGAAGGTGCTGTCGGAGCCTTCGAGAACGGGGTCGGCGGAGGGCGGGTTGGACAGAATCCATTGGCGGGTCTGTTGGCCTAACATCGTCGAGGTATCGTGAGTGAACAATGGCTGTTAAGGAAGGTCAGCGATGTCGATGTTTGTGTTGTCAAGTAGCAGCGTACCTTCAGTCTAAGTACCTACGTAAGATTGTAGAACTTTCTAGATTTCAAAGCAATTCAACGCGGTGTTTTCGACCAAAATCTGCTGCAGCTTTCAATGCCGGAAAACATTGCGGTGAACCTCGGCTTCAATGTTCGTCACTTGTGGACCCTGAGGCTAGTTTCTTCGGGACCTTTTCGGTTCAACGATCCTCCGTCTCTCGTCCGTAGGGAAAACTCCGTAGGCAGTAGAAGATGTCTGCATCAAGGCGTTTCCAGGAAGGCAACTTCGACTGGCGGTGGCGGTGGAACTACGTGTGTGGTACCTGAGGGGTGCGACGTTCAAGAACATGTACGATGATTGGCCGGATTTGGAATTGGGTCGAGTCGGATGCGAAATCAACTCAGTTGAGGTTTCTGGATGTGGATGACGCGATGGTTACACGGAGGGGTAGCTTTTGCGATCTCAGCTCCTGTGGCGGGGTGGAGGTGCATGACTCGCGTGCCTTCCTCCAAGGTTGAGACGGATGCTGTGAGGCTGTACCATCACTCAACTACGCCCAGATATAGACCCTTGGGTACTTCGTAGTGTCTTGTTCGCATACCAACGAAGGCAATCTTTGATGAGATGTACGTTTTCGCTTGAACCAGATACGTCATTTTCATCAACCCTGCACCATGCTCGCCAACCTGGAGTCGTAAGCTCGAGCTCTTCATCATCTCGCGTTTCACCAATCCATCTCAAAAGACTCCCGGTTTACTTGTCGCGCACGTGATACGTATTCTTCCATCTTGGGCTACTACCGCCCATATTCATCGGGGCTCGATAGATGCAACCGTCGCGCTGGAGTAGTGGCGGCACGCGATAGGAGTAAGCAGTCGACCATGGCAGGCGCGTCACTCGAATCCCCTCTCCAGGGACCTGGGCGACCACAGAGAAGAACCTTCTCAATGAAATGGCTGAGCAAGAGATTGGCGCTTATTATGGTGTTCATGGGTATCACCGTACTGTTGTTCTGGTATTCCGGTCAGCAGTACGAACGCATGCCTTTGCCGAGCGGACCGCATCCACCCGACGATGAAACTCTAGTCGTCAGATTGTCTGGCTACGGGTCATTCCGAGGAACGCGATTAACCACCAATGTCAAGAAGACGAAAAATCTTGACTCGCCCGTTGATGCGTGGCTTGGGATCGAGTACTCGACTCAGCCTGTTGGGATAGATCGCTTCAAGCCAGTGGGCTGGCCGCCGTCTTTCGAAGGGACGAAAGACGCAAAATCATCTGGGCCGGCGTGTTGGCAGAATGTTTACGGCGCATTTGAGCAATCGGAAGCCTGTCTGACAGTGAACATCTACCGACCGTCGAATCTCTCTATGCAGCAGAAGCTCCCTGTTCTGGTGTTTCTCCATGGCGGGTCTTTTGTCATGGGGTCACATGGGAGCTTCGACGGAGCCTTGTTCCTCGAGAAGAGCGCGCAGCCACTCATGGTAGTCACAGCGCAGTACCGTCTGGGTGCGTTGGGCAGTCTACCCAGCAAGTTCATGGACGAGGAGGGACTGTTGAATCTGGGTCTCAGGGATCAGAAGATGATGTTGGAGTTTATACACGAGTATATCCAAGACTTTGGCGGCGACGCAGCGAAGATCACCCTCGGCGGCCAGAGCGCAGGAGGACACTCAGTGGGTATCCACCAATTCCACAACTACAGTGAAGACGCTGAAACGCCATTATTTCAACAAGCAATACTGGCTTCGGGTTCTCCCACCGCTCGCGCTTTTCCTGGTGTCGACTATCCGCTGTATCAGCATCAGGTCGAGCACTTCATGGACTACGTTAAGTGCCCTTTATTACCGAGCGCCGCCGCACTTGAGTGTCTGCGATCCGCAGAAGTCGACGACATCCAATTCATCTCGTCGTCACTATACAACGCGCACAACTACAACATCACCTGGCCATGGCAGCCCGTTTCACCCGGTCCATTACTCGAGAAGCGGGGCTCCGTATCCGGCAAGGATGGCACTTTTTTCAAACTCCCAACCCTCATCTCCTCCACAACTGATGAAGGCAAAGCATTCGCACCACAGAACCTCCGCAATAACCAGGAGGTCCTCGATTTCTGGAAGAACCTCGTTCCAGGTCTCACTGCACAAGACCTTGACGACCTCGAGAAGCTGTATCCAGATCCCCAAGGCTTGAATAGGGAAAGTGTGGCTACATATGTCTCCGCACAATTCGAGCGCATATCTGCTTCGTACGGCGACTATTCGTACATCTGCCCAGTACAAGACACCGCATCTCGTCTTTCGCTCGCAGGCGCTCCAGTTTACAAAGCGCGCTTCAACACGCCGAATTATGCGCCTACGTTCATGGGTGTCCCGCATGCGAGTGACAGTGCGTACTTCAACGGGAAGGAGGACGCGGAATTTCCAGAGATTGCTGAGACATATGCTGCTTATTGGGCGAGTTTTGTTGTGAGTGGTGATCCGAACACGTACAAGAGACAAGGCAGTGCGGTGTGGGAGCGGTATGAACTTGCAGAAGCGAAGGAAGGGAGACAACTGGTTGTGAACAGGCCGAGCGAAGGGGGACCAAAGATGGAAGATGAGGTGGAGGGGGTGAGGAAAGAGCAGTGTGCGTGGTGGAGGGATGAGGGGAGGGCGGCGCGGTTGAATAAGTAAGTAGTCGAATGTGTGGCCCTAATCAAGCGCGGCTCCAAACTGAAGTATGAGTATCGTGAGTTGCTGACGGAGCGACCGGTGCGTACGTACGGCTCATGTCTGCATTGGGTGCGGAGTGTGACAGCCATACGAAGTAAAGCCCCATTATGTCATAGGAGGAGGGGCTTGCTAGGCAACAGCATCGTTCCATCCTCACCCACCTTTGCCCAGGGACAGTACTCCACATCATATACTCCTCGATATTGTCCCTATGATCGTTCCGAGCTATGCGAGATAGCTTGTATTGTGAGCCTTGTCGTCGGCTGCTTCGTGGAGAACTATCTGTCGTCTCACACGATGGGTACAGTGTAACTTTCAGTCATCATAATGATTTCGAGTCATTTGATACGGCGATGCATCTACCATGCGCGATTTGCAGTTTAGCATTCACTTACGCTAAGCATTCGCCGTCTGAGCTCAGCTGGGTAAAATTGGCGGTGATGTACGATTGCCGCGGAGGTGAATAACATTTACGTTTCTATCCAGACAGCAATGGTGGCTGGTTCAAAAGAAGCAATGACTTGGTTCTCAAACCCTGGTCCAGTGAGTCGTAGTCTCAACACTACAAAGGTATCATGCAATTACTCATGCGATACACAGGTTTGAGCGACTACAGCATTTCATGCGACCTGTCAAGCAGCACTCAATCAGAATCTGCCATTGGTTTCCTTCTTGCAAAGTATCACGATTGTCGCGAGAATCACATACGATGTCGTGAAGGATACGTACAGTACAGTCTCAAAGAGACATCAAATACGGTCAGTTTCCCCTCGAGACTTCTTGACGTCGGGACAGCGGAGCATAGCTTGATCATTCTACGCAATTTTGTTCACGATAAAGAATACGTTTGTCTTTCGCACTGCTGGGGAGACAAAAAGCCTTTCACACTCAATGCAGAAACGCAGTCCGCTCTGTATGGAGGAATCCACATGACAACACTACCGAAGACATTTCAAGATGCCATACGTGTTACTCGCCGCCTCCACATCCAATATTTATGGATTGATTCGCTGTAAGCTACTATTATCTGGAGTCGAGCTCTCGTGCTCACCTTCACAGATGCATTCTCCAGGATAACAACAAGGACTGGGCAACTGAGTCCGGTCAAATGGGACACATATATGCGCACGCAGCATGTACGATTGCGGCGACTGCTTCGAAAGACAGTAGCGGTGGTTTGTTCTTCGATAGGTCTCCTGAAGTATTTGGACCGCGGCGTGTGAATATAGGCTTCAATCCAAAAACCCCTTGGCTGGAAGGAAAAGACTCTGGGTTCGCCTCAATGGGAGAATATCTGTGCGATGTCGCCGGATTAGCCGGACGATGCATCGAAAAGGCGCCACTGAACTCAAGAGCCTGGGTGAGCCAAGAGAGACAGCTCTCACGTCGACTTCTACATTTCACTAGCTCACAACTATTCTGGGAGTGCAACGAGTGTACATCATGCGAGACATACCCTGAAAATCTCCCAGACCACGTACAACCGTTCTGGCAGGATCACGCCACTACTCTGAAGCAGTGACTCAGTAGTATCACAAGCCAGGACAAAGATAATTCACCTCTTTCGGCTCAAGGTCTAGACGACACTACTTATGGGAACTGGTGGGTATACCGAATGCAGTATTCGAGGGGTACGCTCACTCATAACACCGACAAGCTTGTGGCTATTCGGGGCATTGCAAACTGGGTTCGTGATGCGACAGGCGACCAACTTGTTGCAGGACTTTGGCGAAGTCGTATCATTGAAGAGCTCTGCTGGTTCAGACCGGAGCCAATATTTGCAACTGTGGAGTGGAGAGCACCTACGTGGAGTTGGGTTAGCTACAATGGTAAGATCCACCACAGTCTTTTGTTCAAGTTCCACAGAGGGCATCCAAATCGACAGATCGACGCCGAACTTTTTGAGCTCAACGTCAGATCTAAAACCTCCGGGGAACTGGAAGATGCGTCAATGAAGATCAAGTGCAGACCATTGCAGGCCATATTCGCACCAGCTGTCGCATCGATACCCGCAGATACCGAATTACAGGGGTCACTCGAACTAATCGATCAAGATGGAGAGATACTGGAGTACAAGGCATATCAACGAATAGCGGATCCGGAAGTGCAGGTTTCGGCGGATAATGATGCGGAAATCAGGGAACCACAATACGGCTACGTAGTCGTACTTCAGCATTGTCTTCATGATGAAGAAGGTACATTGTCTGATGATACTGGAGGTTCCGAGACCGAAGAAGGAGAAGAAAGCTCTTCTAGTGAGGAAGTCAGTGAACGTTCCGATACCGATGAAGCACAAGAACGATTCTCCAGTGAAGAAGATAGTATAGGGACCGATCACGAGGAAGGAGAAGCAGAATCTTCCAGTGAAGAAAGTGAGGAAGATAGCGAAGGACCCGAACCGTGGGACGAAGACAGCCTCGAAGCCCTCTTTCTACAAAAGCGCAACACAGTCGAAGAGAAGTTTGAAAGAGTGGGGATTATTACGTTCAACCGATTTCGAGCAGTGAGCCAAGTTCTCAGTTATCACCGTAGGGCAGAAGAGAAGGTAATTACTCTCATCTGATCAGTACTACACACCTTGTAAAGAAGGAAGAAGGATATCGCGACTCGATTCCGCCGAACCAGCACCGCGTCTTCGCGGCACCGTGTCTACACGACAACGGCGCACCAACTTCACAGCACCACACCTTGGCACACATGCCTTGAAAGCATCAGGGCCCCAGTATCTTCACAGCAACACACCGACATGACACCAAGACTTCCCGGCACCAGCGTCTTCCCAGTACTAGCACCTTCCCGAGACCGGGCTTCTCAGTATCATGCTTCCAAGATACCAGCACTATACTTTCGCGTACTAGTCTTCCCGGCACTATACTCAGTAACACTACGCCCTCACCCCGGCACCAGTACCAGTTTTCACAGTGCTACCACCATAAATCAGCACACTATGACTTCTAAGCACCAGCCTATAGGTATGATGCCATGTCTCCCGACACCAGCACAGCCTCCCGTCACCATCTACTTTTACCGGCGGGAGGGACACATTTGACCAGCGGAAGATACACATTCGTTACCCTAGAGAGAAGAAGCCCCCGGGGAGGGAATTTATATGACGGGCCTGTTCACTGCATATATATATCTGGCAAGAGCGCTCCCGTACTGAGCCTTGCTAGAGCTCGCACGCACACTTCGTCAAGCTACCTTTCCAGCGAACAGTGCTTCCTCGGCCATTTCCCTATCTATCAGCAATTTTGTCCGGCGCCTCGTTCGCCGCATCAATCATCTCCGCTACTCTCGTGAGATAAAGAAAATCGTGAACAGAATCCCGAATTGTTGCAACTTCTGTCTACGTTTGGGCGTGGATTGGCCAGCCATGGTGGAAGGTGAGGGTAGGCAGTGACGAGTGATTAGCAAGGGTGTAGTATATTTAAGTGTAACCTCGGAAGCTCTAGAGCGTGTTTCCTTCAAAAATGTCCATGGTGTGTACTCGGCCGTCCACTACATGAGAATCGAGGTGACTAAAGGGGAAATGTAATGATGGCAGGGTGGATGTTGAGCATACAATGATTGCGAGTCCATCTTGCACGGCGAGCAGGTTTGAAAGAGGTAGAAGTTCAGGCCGATGATATCAATATTGCAGGCGATGTCTCACATGCAGATCGGGTCTCACGTGACGTAGATCGCGTGACGCGCTATCTCGCAAGTGCGTCTGCCTGCAGCTGCAAGGCGCATAGTCAGACCCAGGCAGCGCTGGCGCCGACCTGGGTGCGCTGGCAGACGGTGACCTCGAGGCTGCCAAGTTGCACGGTGCATCGAGTCGCCGACGGACTGGAGAGCTACCGGTACCGGAAGCAAGCGAGCCGGCATCCGAACATCCTCACCTGAAGGCTTCTTGATAGCGCCCGACACAATGGCCGCGGGAGAGGGCGCTGGCGGGCATAACGACATGGAGAGGGAACTGACGTGCTCGGTGAGTGGGTGGTCGCTCCTGCCCTGGTGTTGCGAGCACCTGCTGACAGCGCGGCCAGATCTGCACCGACCTGCTCTACCAGCCGCTCACCCTGCTCGACTGCCTGCACACCTTCTGCGGCGCCTGTCTGAAGGAGTGGTTCGCCTTCCAGGCCTCGACGGCCACGTCCATCCACCCGTACACGTGCCCCGCCTGCCGCGCCTCGGTGCGCACCACTCAGCCCAACGCCTTTGTGACGACGCTGCTCGACAACTACGTGCGCGCGAACCCGGCCCGCGGAAAGAGCGATGATGAGAAGAACGCGGACCGCGCCAAGTACCGGCCCGGCGACAACGTGCTGCCGAAGCTGCGGCGGCGGGGCGACGCCGACGACGACGAGCAGCGCCTGCTGGCAGAGGTGCAGGCCCTGAGTCTGCGCGAAGCCGGCATCCCCAGCAGCACCCTCGAGCGGCCGCGGGCGCAACGGACCCGCGATGGCAGCCGCGGGTCGCGCCGAAGCCGGAGCCGGGACGCCAGACGGTCGCCAGGAACGTCGCCCACGCGCGCCATCGAGCACCAGTCCAGCCTGCGCTCGCTGCTGAGCTCGTCCGAAATTGACTCGGCGGATGTCGACGAGGACCTCATCCACCGCGTCCTCGAGGAGCTCATGGCCGAGGGCGTCGATCTAAGCCAGATCGGGCCGGCGCAGGAGGAAGAGATCACGGAGCGCATCGCCGAGGCTGTGCGGAGGCGGCAGGCCGATCGGCAGGCGGAGCGGCAGCGCGACCGCCGAGAGCGGAGAGACCGGCTGGCGAGGGAAGGCCTGCTTAGCTCATCGGCCACGACGCTTCCCCAGCCGATGCGCAGTCCGCTGATACGGGACGAAGAAGCGCGGCGGCGGACACACGTGCGCGCAGGGAGTGGGACCTCGACACCACAGTCCGCATCGGGGCCGCCAGTCTCGCGTCCTGGCCTCATCGATGCCGCCAACCGTGGCAGCCGCAACCACCACGAGCGCTCCTCCAGCCAGGGAAGCTCTCGGTCGGCGCGGCGTGCAGAGCGCCCTGTAGCGCCCCCGATGTCGGTCCGGACGAGCAATGTCGAAGCTGAGCGCCCGTCTACGTCGGATCACGCACCTTCTGCCCGACGCCGTCAGTCCGACCACGGGCAGCGGAGCGGACTCGAAGCACGCCAGCAGTTCCGGACCAGCTTACAAAGCAACGGATGGCCGACCACCACCTCGCTGCGAGGTCTGGGTCTGAACATGTCTCCTAGTGCTAGCCCCACTAGCTCAGTGGCTGTCGTGGGGCTGCCACCCAATTCCACGCCGGCCGCCACCCCTTTCCCGCCCCCAGGTCAGCATCGTGGTGATGACTCAGCCGGCGGGCGGCAACGTCGGTCGTCAAACCATGGCACGCCTCCGATGCTGTCTGCGCCTGCCTTCCCACGTTCTACGACTGACCCCGTGGCGCATGAGTCTCGATCGAGATACTCGGTCTCATCCGTTCCAGCTGTGCCAACCTTGCATGCGGAGCCACATATCTCGTGCATGCACTGTGACAAAGAACATATCGAGCACGAGCTTCACTATCACTGTTCACATTGCGACAATGGCGATTACGATCTTTGTCTTCGCTGCTATCGCGAGGGCAAAGGGTGTAAGCACTGGTTCGGCTTTGGCTGGACCGCGTGGGCCCGATACGAACGAGACCGTCCTGAGGGCGGATATCCTGCCAACTATGAGCAACCCCACATTCTCGCCGGGCGCCGCTATCGACTGCCATCCTCGCCCCTAACCGAATCGACCACCCCGCCGCATGTACTCATGAGCGAGGACGCTCCCACGCATAGACTCGAGGAAGGGGTGTTCTGTGATGTCTGCAAAGCCTTTGCCAATTCCTGCTATTGGAAATGTGACTACTGCAATGAGGGCGACTGGGGCTTTTGCAATGACTGTGTGAACCAAGGGAGACATTGTACGCATCCATTACTTCCGGTCGCTCACAAAGCGAAAGACACGGACACAACTGACGTGGCCGCTGCATCATCGGCACCGTCTACCCCAACACGCGGTACAGGGCTCGCCCCGCCTGAGATGGAAACCTCTGCAACAACACCTCCTTTAACGCCAAAGTCGGCATCTGTCATCCGGGGACCTGACTATGTCACCATGGCCGACCTCGTCTTCAAGCCGCTAACCTTCAAAACGCAATGCAATGTGTGCAGGTACCCTATACCCCCGACGAACACCCGTTACCATTGCCTAAAGTGCAACGCTGGCGATTACGACATGTGCAAGAGCTGCTATCACAAACCGAACGTGTCTGGTCGAATCTCAAAGGAAGACGGCATGAACGGATGGCGCAAGTGTCTCCGCGGCCACCGCATGGTAGTTCTAGGCTTCGAAGACCGAGACGGCGGGCAGCGCAGGAGAGTCGTTCGCGACCTCGTTGGCGGCTACGCCCTCAAAGAAGAAGATGACTCGTTCTCTCCCACCCGATCGCCTGCTACGGGCGTCCCCATGCGCGAGTGGAAATGGAGGGACTTTGACGGCAACCTGCAGAACTATCGTGCGCCGGCCTCTGCTGCTGTGCCCGCTCAGCGCTTCCCGCCCGATGGCGGTACAGGATTGAAACTGCAAGCTCGCTGGAATTACTGGCCTGACGACGGGGTCAAGGATGAGCTTGCGTTTCCGAGGCATGCGGAGATAAGGGAGGCGACTGATATCAATGGTGATTGGTACTGGGGTGTTTATTGTGGGGTTACTGGGCTGCTCCCTGCTAGTTTTGTTGTGGCGGTTTGAGGGTGGGTTGAGGATTTGGGTTTAGATTTACGAGGTCATCTAGGGTTTCTTTGAAAGACCTGTGCGAGGTTGCCACGCCCTTATGAGGACATGAACGACGAACATGCCCCCGAGTAAGGCTTTCTTTTCTTCATCACGTTTTTGGTCGAATTTCCCCATCGTATGCGTTGTGATCACCCAGAGCATCCAACCATTTTTTCAGTGTCAAATTGTCTACGGGGTACTTCTGGAACCTTCGGCTGTGCATGACTTCGCACAAATTGGGGGGTTTATTGTTGGTGATGGGCTCGCATGCAGCTCAAGGTTTCTGGATAACCCGAGTAGCGCAGTGTGTTCTTGTCTCGACTACCTCTCCGACTCACGAAAAAGTCGAGATTACAACACCAACGCAAGTACCGACAACCTCCAGCCCCACGCCTTCCAAGTAGCTTATATGAGAGTGCGGAGTCAGTCAAGAGTATCTATCATCCTCGTATACTGGGGTGTATGTATTCTCCACGGTCTCTCCTCAGGCTATTTCACAAAATGAATGTATCTCCCAGGCTTCAGCGTGAAAGTCAGATGCCGCTAAGTCATGTCACTGCGTTTGATCTCTCACCCCAAGACCTCGTTGCACGCCCGTTCGCTCTCATGAGTGCATAACCCCCCCTCCATTCGCTGGCAATCTACTTCTCATCTCAACCCCCACCAACACCACTCTTCTCCAAACATTCTCTGCGCCCTCGACCACTCCACCAGTCCATCTCATCGCAACCCTCAGTCCTCAACAATGGCTACCAACCCATCATCAACGGCATAAAAGCGCGCCTCATCGCCGCCGGCTACGCGAATGTACTCGCTACTTTCCCTGCGCAAATGTTTACTCGGCGGGATGGAAATCTCGTCTTGCTCTCCATCCAGGACAGTCCATCTTTTGCCTCGGGTACGCTGCGCCTCGATGTCAATGAGCAGTGCATGGAAGCTGTATCTCGCATTCATCCTTTTTCTGCGGTGCCGCGCGAGGTTTTCTGGGAGAGTAGAGATCTGGTGATGGCGGTGCTGGAGTATTATGTGTTGGTTTGGGCGGAGGGGGAGGGCGAGTATGGGACGAGGTTGGGTATGCCGGTTTTTGGGGAGATGGTGGGGTTTTGTGGTGTGCTGGGGGAGTTTGTGGGACGGAATGATGAGGCGATGGATGAGCATGTGGGGGGGTGAAGATCGATGGGATGGTGTTGCTCGTAAGGTTGCTGGGGACTTCGATGAGGTTGCTTGGGTGGATGAGAATGAGGAGGACGAGAGTGGGCGTGTTGGGGCGGGTGTTGCACGCGAGGCTGCCGAGGCGAATGATGAGATTTCTTGGGTTGATGAGGAGGAGCAGGAGCATCGTCATGGTATGGCTCCATGCGAGAATGCTGGGAACTATGACGAGGTTGCTTGGGGGTCTTCGGATGAGGAGGATGAGCATCGGCGTGTCCTTGTCGCTGGCCAGAATGAACAGCGCGTCAGTACTCGGCATGATGAACCACTCCAAGAGCACGCTCCACGCCAGGAACCCACTGTTCAGGCCGACGAGAACGTTGAGTCAGACCACATCGACTACCAGAGCGACGTATCCATGGACATCAGCGAGGGAAATGGCTCAGGTGCGACATCACCCCGGCGGGCTGACCACAAGAAGGTAATTCAACATGGACCAGATGACCACGAGCAATCACTCCTGTATCCCTCAATAGAGATGGAGTGTAACTCGCCCTCGCCAAATATCCAACCCGCCACGTCTACACAGTCCGAAGTTGCCGAACCGACCGACCCGGAGCGCCATCGTTCACCTCAATCAGCATCCCCACGCACAGCAGCAGCAATAGCAGCAGCACTCTTAGCTCCCCACGCATTCGGAACCCGCGTGTTAAGAAGTTCCACACGCCTCGCAATCGTGTCAGCATCTCCAAGCACACTACCAGCCCCGCGGGCTCCCAGATTGTCCAGAACCCGTCCCAGAATGTCAGTCGACAAGGCCCCCGCTCTTCCCGATCCAGCCAGCGAAGTAGAACCAGACAACGAGGCCAGCGACGACAGCAGCTCAGGCGAAGACTTCATCCCTCACATCGCGCCACCCCCTGCACCTCCCAAACCCAAGCGCGGGAAAAAGAAACTTCTCGTCCCTCACAAAATCTCCCCCGGCGACGAAAAATTCTACGCGGATTTGAAATTCCAGCACTTCCACGTGTCCGAGGTCCTCGCAGAAACAACCGGCAATTTAGAACGCTATGATACCTTCTTGGTCGACGCCGAGGAGAACCTGCAAGAGTTAGTGGATGCGGGGGCTGGTGAGAAGGAGGTTGGGTTGGCGAAGGGAAGGGTGGGTAAGGCGGAAGGGTTGGTCAAGAGAGATAGGAAGAATAATGGAATTTTTGGGGAGCGGGAGAAGGTGCTTGCGAGGCGGATTGAGTGGGTGGAGAGGATGGGTAGGGAGGGGAAGGTGGGATGAGGAAGGATTTATGGGAGGGGACAGGAATGCAGGTGGTGATGGTGTTGTAGGATAGGTGAGATGGCGTGTTTGGATGCATGCGTGTGTGGCTGGCTTTTGGGAGATGAGATGAGCGCAAAGTGTGCGTTACGTTGCATGCATATTAGCGACCTCACCACGTCATTATTCCCTCTAAGTGATCAAAATAGTGAAAACAAGGCGCATCATCAATACTAGCATCCATGACGACATCCCACATGAGCGTCAAAGTCACACAGTGTTCCTAGGCTGTTTCCTG